>ERZ1370068.1444-contig-11338_pt1 | contig 53867 bp, 91 predicted proteins | sample MGYA00561227_ERZ1370068 | MGnify/ENA primary metagenome ERZ1370068 (study PRJEB38410, sample SAMEA6850437) | metagenome | study: Metagenomic assessment of the ecological functions of the soil: analysis of the soil microbiota associated with the... | reverse complement strand
TATTCGCTTGAAGGAGGAAATAAGTGAAAACACAAAGACTGTCATATCCGCTGGCATTGGCGCTCTGTTTCAATGGCTATTACGCCACCGCGCCGACGATCGGTCAGGCACAGCAACCGTCAGCGCAACAGAGTAAGCCGGACCGCAGGCGCAAACGCGGCAAGTAACGAAAGCTCAAGCGATGGCAAGCAACTTCGCTCGCCCGATGTCGTTTATGTACCGACGCCCTATGAAGCCGTCGAGGCGATGCTCAAAGTCGCCAAGGTCGGCAAGGACGACGTAGTGTACGATCTGGGATCGGGCGACGGGCGCATCCCGATCATGGCGGTGCAGAAGTACAATGCTGCGCGCGCTATCGGCATCGACATCAATCCCGACCGCATCAGTGAAGCACAAGCGAACCTCAAGACCGCGGGCGTCGGCGACCGCGTGCGCTTTCTCAACGAAGATTTGTTCGAAGCGAAGATTAGCGATGCGACCGTGGTGACGCTCTACCTGTTGCCCAGCCTCAATCTTAAATTGCTCCCGAAACTATTGGCCGAATTGAAGCCGGGAACCCGTATCGTCTCGCACGCCTTCGACATGGGCAGTTGGAAACCTCAACAGACGCTTAATGCCAATGGAAGCACTGTGTATTTCTGGACGATTCCGGCCAAGGGAACGCCCGAATACAATGCTGCCAATGCCGCGGCAAATAAAATCTGACGGGTTGCGCGAGTGGTTTTGGGCCCGTTGTCCGTTGCCACGGTTGACCTTCTTTTCTCCTCACGAGAGGATTCTCTTTCCCGACACGTTCGGCACCTCGGGACTGCGCGTTATGCGACCGCAGGCTTGATCGCGCGGCCGGTTGAATGAGTCTCCAACGGTCCAAACTGTCGAGCGATAAACTGCTTGATCGATTCATCGTTGGCAAAGATCTTCTGGGCGCGAGCCGTATCGACTTCAATAGCGATAACATTCGGATCGTCGGTCCGGGCCTCCCGGAACACGCCGTTATGAATCATGCGCCGGACGGAAAGCCGATTGTCGTCCGTCGGGGTTAAGTAGTGCACGAGATCCGTCTTGTATCGATGCAGGAGAAAAAGTGCATCAGGCTCATCAGACGCCGGGAACGGTATTTTTGAGCGTGTTCTGGTCTTTGACCGCGAGAAATTTCCGGCCGGCCCGGTCCTTATCGACTCTAAACATGATCTCGGCTATTTTGTCACGGGCTTCGTCGAAAACATTGAGCATCATCTCTTCGGACCCGGCCCATCTCTCCTTCAGCTCGACGCTGAGATCACCGCCGGTGTAAAGGCCTTGGCGGGTCCAGTGCTGCCCCCACATGCGCAGCCAACGTTCAAGCACACTCGTCGGCACTTCAACCGCCTTGCGATGCTGCGTCTCGGTTGATTTTCCGCCCATCGAAGTGGTCGTCAGCGACGGCCCCTAGCGGCGCGCCGAAACCGGTCCGCCCAACCCCCACCGACAAACGTCTGAGGATACTGCGCTGGATCATTGGCCAAGCGCAGCGCGCGCTGAATCAATCTGACAAATCCCAGCACGCCTTCTTCCCGTAGCGCCCGCGCTAAGCGGCCGTTCATCAGGGCCTCGGTTTGGTGGCCGCCGTAAGTGATAAAGTTATAAACATAGCCCATCTTGCCCAACTCATGGGCATAGCTTCGGATCTGGCCATCGGTGAATCCCCAGGCATCCCAGTTCCAAGACGGCGAGAGATTGTAGGCCAGCATCTTGTGCGGGAACACCGCATGAATGGCTTCGGCCCAGTCTTTGTCGTCTTCCAAGTCCGGTTTGGCGGTCTCACGCCACACCAGGTCGGCGAAAGGCGCCATTGCCAACCCGCGACCAATCGCCATTTCCCGCCCGCCGGTAATCGGATAGAAACCTTCCGAGGTTCTCGGCAAATCCCAATCCCAAAAATATCGATGTCCATGGACTTTGCCCGCGCTCGCGCTTCCTCATGCGATACGCCCTTGGCAAATTGCCTCCACCGGTCGATCGACATCGGTAGTTTCGTCTTGTTTTGCTGCCGCGTTTCCATAACTTCGGCGACGGCATCGGCATACGTTTTGAGGCCGGCTTTTCGGCCCAAACTCTGGCGGACCGCCGCGAGCACGCTATCCAGCGTCTCTTCGGTAACCTTTTTGATCATGATCTCAAGGGTCGCCAGTTCTTCGCGAAATTTGCGTTGACCGGTTCGTGGGTGACGAGCCTGCTGGCGGAGCCGTTTCAAAGCCGCCGCTTCCTTGTTGATCTTCTCGATCCCTTCGGTGATCCGCTGGGTCAAGCGTTCTTGTTTCAGCCATTCGCCCGCGGTCTTATACGCCTCTTCCGAGATCCTGTGCAGCAGGTGTCCATTGATCTCCCTGAATCCCGCCTCATAGAATTTTCTAATCACTGCGAGATTGACGTTCTTGAACGGCACGATGTGACGATCGGTGGCCCCATAAACGAACGGATGGTCCCGCTCGTCATCCACGGTATCGATGGCCGTCGCATCGTGAGCATCGGTCCGGGCAACAATCACCCCCGGCACTTTCATGGCGTCAAACTGTAGACGCGCTGTATTCAGACGCGAGATTATTTCGGCGGTAGAAACAAGAACCTTTTGTCCTTGATGTCCACAGACCTTGCATCCTGCGCGTTGGTCTTCGATATGGATTGCGCCGATCTTGTTCTCGACAAATTTCTTGACCAGATTACGAATGTGATGCTCGCCCCCGTGTCCCGTATCCCCATCGGGAATGATCATGGGCGGGTTAAACTCGATGGCCGGCGTTTTCTTCCGTTGTAATGATGTCATCCTGATCCGGTTGGACCGTTGCACCTCATCTTGATGCAACAAGGCCCGCACCCACGCAGCCCCTTCCTTGGGGACGCGGTCCAACGCATAGTTGGCGAGGTCTGCGCCAGGTCCTCGGATTCCGATCCCTTGGCGGAAGTGGCCCAGCCCCCAGATAAAGAACTTTGATGCCTTCCATCACCGCTCGCACCGCTCCCGTCGACGAGAAGGGGCCATAGGTGATCTCCTGTTTTTTTCGACGAAAAGCCGCTGCAGATAGTCGTGCATCTTGCGCGCCGATTCTCTGGCGATCGTGTAATCCTCCTGCAGGCTGCCGCGGAGCGACACGACTTCGAAGGGGTGTGCAGACGGGTAATGTGGCCGAACCTCTCGCTGTGAAACCAGGTCTCCGTCTCGCGTAACTCTTTCGCCCACTCCACGGCTTCAGGATCGCGCCGTGCGTCTAGTCGGGTGATTTTTGCAGGCATGGGGAATGCCTCCTGAAATGAGAATGCGTTAAGATCCTAGGGACCTTTAGACGATCACTTTCAATGGCGAATTACAGAAGCCGTAAGTCCTTTCGGTTCGCCGTCGACGAGTTCAGACGCAGTATACTGTCGACTCCGAACATCGGCGCCATTGCAGCTTGCCAGACCGCTTTTCCGAACGATCTCTCCCGGTTCAGTCGGTCACGAACCACGCGCACGAACATGGGCTTTGTGATTCTTCCTCGTGGAATTCTCGCCACGAAGCGCTTCTCTAACAGGACTGATAAAAAATTATCAAGATTGGCAAGATTAGAAAGTCTGGCCCTGCACTCTCCCTTTCTTTGAGTCCTCGCGTCAGGAAAGCCGAGCTGGGTCAAGCTAAAAGAATTGTCTTGAATAAAAAGCGTGAGCCGCCTCACGCCTGCCTTTACATTTCGACGTTTCGAGAATTCCCGAAACGTGGAAGTTCGTTCAAGGATTGAAAAGGCTCACAATGAAAAAGTAAGTGATGTGCCAGACGTACCCAGGAAGAATATGGTGGTTGGCGCGCGGCATCGCTGGCTCTTAGAGTAAATGATTCAACCTCAAAAAGTGGACGCTAAGCCTCTAATCGACGCCTATATCACAAACTTATGTCGGGGAATCAAGATCTTGCGCTGTCCGACCGGCGAGATGTTTCCCTAGAAATTCTGACCCTGTCGTTTCCCCTCTCGGATCATCTTCCCGCCGCGCGCTCTCCAGTTTGTCCGTCCTGATACCCGAGCGCGCGCGCAATCCAGGTCATCAACGCTGACTCTTCCCGGTCCGGAGCAGATTAACCAGACCAAGATGATGATATACATGGTTTCAGGCAGATAGAGGAAATCGTCGAGCCAGTCGAGAAACGAGAGCCCTTTCGAAATCGTCGCAAGCTGCACCGTCGTGATCGCGACGATCATCTGGATGATAAGAGCAGCGCAGCACAGGCTCGAAAGCAACCCGATGACGAGCAGGCAGCCGCTGATGAACTCGACCGAGGAGACGAAATAAGTCATGAAATGCGGAAACGGTATTCCGGCGCCGGCGAGGGTTTCATACATCCGGCGGGTGTGGCTGGCGACGAAGAGCTTGTTTCCTCCCGAAATGGCGAAAAACATTCCGAGCGAAACGCGGGCGAGTAGGATCGAAAATTGCTCCCACGAACGGTTTCCGAGCAGCACTGACCGGATCAATGCATCAGGCTTCATGGCGTTAGTTTCTCTGCAAGTTATCCTATGAAAAGCGTTCCCTCGAACGTCCGCTCGCCTCACGGGCACGTATTCACGTCACTTGTAATATAGTTTATTTTATTGCCTTGGAATCCCCTCGGGCACAGAGACTAACCGATGACACCAGAGTTGGGAACGCGCCGTCGAGCGCTATAGACAGTGGTTCGGTTCCTACAAAAAATCGGGTGAGTTGATAAAGGTGCAGGTTTGGCTCATCGTCAATAACGGGATGCATCGAGTTTCTGAGCCTCGATGATTCGTACAAAGTTAAGCGCCTACGCAGGAACCCGCGCGTAATTTGCTATATCGGCGATAAAGAAGGCCCTCAGATCGCTGGTACCGCCGAAATCGTGATGGGCCGAGACGCCCTCTGGCGGGTCTATCGAGCGTATTGGAAAACCCACCCGCTAGTGATGGCAGTCATCGCCCTCCCGATTAGACGGCGCATAAAAACTCGCAAACAGGTTCTCATTCGCGTCCGCCCAGATGAGCCGAATCCCTTGGCCGGCGTGACGGATCCTGTATTTTGATCCCAAGCCTCTTCTACTCAGCCGGCCAGATTCTCGGTCTTTCAAAAACTCATTACGCCGCGCTTAACCTGACCACGAGAATGCTGCCTTATCGGCCTATTGTGGCTTAGGTATCGAATTGATCGGTCCGTGTGATTTGGCCGTGCTCTTGACGAGAAGAGGCTGAATTATCCGAATCAAGATTTCGCGATTGATTGGCTTTTGAATAAATCCTCCGGAATACTTCGGAAACAAGTTTCCAAGCTGCCTCCGAAAAATAGCCTGACATGAGAACCACGGGTATGTGCGGCCATCTGGCACGAGCACGGACCGCGAATGCGATACCATCCAGGTTGGGCATCCGTAGGTCTGTGATAATTAAATCGAAGCAGGACTTCTCAAGTAAGTCTAAGGCTTGGATTCCGTCGTCTGCTTCTGTGAAGACATAGTCAGGCTGTCGGAGGATCCTGGTAAAGTAAGGATGCAGAGTCGCCGGATCATCGTCCACGAGAAGGATATTAAAAGGGCCGGCGATCGCCATATCGGACTGCATGCGTTTGTTTGCTGCTTTCGGTCTCTCACTGAAACGCAAATGGGCTGCCCACGGACTTTCGATAATTTTACGAAGGATTTCTATAATTTTCGTGACAGTTTTGACGTTGGTTGTCCGAAATTTTCTAACAGTCTGAGGGTTTTTCACCGTCACATAAACGAAGAGGCAGCCTTGCAGAGGGATCGTACGTCGTACGTCTCGTCGTACGGGTCATCGTACGCGTCTGGCATGAGCTACTGCAGGCGTCTCAGGTCGTCCCACCGGATCGGGAGATGAAACAAGATATAGACTCATCACCATGCAGAGAGTAACCAGGTCGGGCCCCCGGGCAAAGTCTTCCTGGCCCATTCGCGATCGTCTTTGCGATAAAGACCTTTGACGACGGCGCCGGCCAACAGACCGCAAACAGGAAGCGGCAGATATTTAAACCAGGGTTCCGCCAACACCGGAATCCCAAGGACAAAAGGAATTTGCGCTAGCAGGATAAGTCCGTGCATAATTCGACTCACCGATTTCAGTCAACAGCTTCTAATCTTTGAGCCAACAGAGAAAAGTAGCCTTTCCCTTCTTTCCTCGTGGCTTGACTCTGACGCTTTATCTGGATGGGATGCCCTTTTCTATGATCAGCCCCGCTCCCAGTTCGCGTTCAAACACTTGAATTTCACGATATCCAAACGTGCGCATCGTTTGTTCCAAGACGACCGAGTCGCGGCAGGATTTCGTCAATATCTTTACCTTCTTTAACTCGCCGAACTCCACGTCAGACATAGCTTTCAGTGCCGCGATTTTCTTCGACACGGTCTCGAGTGAAAGCCGCACCCCGTCCACTGCGATCTTTGGGATAGAAGGTAACGGGCCGCATCCCTCCATTTCCACGCCCGCATAGCCATCGCGGTTCTTCATAAAATCGGCGGCAAGAAGATGGGGCTGACAATTCCTGATGATACCGCTCACTCGCCTCGGCAAACGTTGCCGCCGGCTGAAAAAACTGCTGAAACGCGATCCAATGACCCTAATTGCAAGATGCTCCATTGATAACCGCGCACCGAGGAGGCCACTAATTCAATCGTCCGACTGCCGTTATCGATGACCGCAAAATTACCCGTCCCCAGCGTGCCGACCAGATACGCCAGCTGCGATTCACGTTCTTCAGAGGCAATTTCCAAAGGCAGGTGGAGCGACTTGGCGATTTCTACCACCTCACCCTGGTTTTTGGCCTCCGAAATGCGGTCGGTGGCCACAGCCGCGCGCTTCTGGATCCCCTTCGATTCACAAACCGCCAAATATTTTTCCAAGGTCCGTCGGATTTCTTTTAGCTTGGGCGGGCTGATCACACCGGTCTTTGACATGTCATCGCCCACACCCAGGTGGTTTTTTATAAACTGATGCTGAACGTAGCCGCCAGCCTTCATCTCGCCGACCATGAGCCTTGAAGCTATTGCTGCCCATATCGATCGCGCAGATCAAGCCCGTATCGGAGGCCACGGCGGAGAAAGGAAAGAGCAACCCCGGCGAGAAGCAGCAGCACAATCATAAGTCCCTCCGGTTGGGTGCATTTTGGGATCACGCTTTTCATTGGCGGTCTTTGGGCTCCCATACAGGGAGTCGAACTTAGGTGATTCGATCGGCAGGTACCTGGCGTTTAAACCCATGCGCGATGCACAATGTGGAGGGCGATGTAGGGAACCAGGTTCAAGAGAAGTATGCCGATCTTGAAGATCGACATCCCGGCGTAGTGAAGCATGTCGAACTGCTCGACTGACAAACGAAACCACCGGCTGTGCAACAGATACATCCGATCGTGCGCCAGCACGAAGAACAAAAACCACACTAAAAGGATTCCATAGTTGATTACGGCACACCACAGAAGCGCTTTGCGCGTCATCTCGATAGTCATTGTCTACCGCCAATCCGCCGAAGGCCTGCGGCCGTGAGAATGCCATTCCTTGTTTCCGTCGAGGATGAGTTAGCTCGTGCCAAAGAATTGAGCGACACGTGATAAGCGTATCCTCTGGGAATCCTCTGGGCGCTCAGACGGGCTTCGTAACATGGGCAGCCACTTCACCTTCAAATGAAAAAGTAGCCCGTCCCCTTTTCTCTTCCCTCTCCCTAATTTTTCCCTTCAGCGCGCGTGTTTAGCAAAAAGAAAACGATTCAGAGGCATACTCCGTTTCCATGTTTTTGTATCACATCAAACAATTCGAGAAGTATCACTGATGAAGGCAAAATCCTGTATTGAGCTCTGAACTTTGACAAGAAAAAACATACGCCCCGTCGGTATCCGTATCCATCTAGCCAAACATCTGCTTCTACCTGAGCCTAATCAGGTTGTAAGTCTAACGGTGGCGCAGGAACTCAAATATAAGGAAATCGATCTGACTACAGAGAGTGACTTCTATTGGAACCAGGGCAATTCGTTCTTGGAGCAGCTATGAAGTCGATACAAACTCCTCCGAAACGTATTGGGCCACTTTAGATGGGAGAAGCACGGTAGCTCGTCTCGGTCTTACCATTCACATAAACCGCTTCTGTGATTGACGTGAACATTCGAGACGCCACACGTCGCAGTGTGTTAGAAATCAAAACCCAGGGAAACCTTAAAATCAGATTAAACTTTAAAGATCCAGCAGCCATGATGCTTTTTGCAGAGTTAACGCGATCCTGTAACGCAAAAAAATACAGACCCAATACGCGTGGCGCTCGCAGCAAAGCAACTCCCCCGAATTTACGATTTAGAACCGGCGACATAAAAGTCATCTCGGTCACCGAACGGAACGGTGCTTCACATGGCACCTTGAGACAAAACTTTCCACCTTCGTCTCCGGCGTTCGAAATAACCTTTGCCCTTCCATCCCCCATCTAAGTTAGTCCAGCGCTAGTCAACAGCGTCCCTAATATCCTACAAACTTTAGAAAATTTTTTGAACCTTGAATCTCTGCCTTAGAGCCGGATCTGAAGCGTCTTGAACGGAGCGCATCCTTCGACTAACTCAGAGCCCGTCCTGAGTTTTATCGAAGGAACGAGCGGATGATCGAGCCGGCTCATGGTGATTCCTCGACGGGCTCGGAACTGAAGGCGCGTCGAGGACGCCTGCCGCGAGGCTTCTGAACGGTCGAACCATTGAACGGCTGGAACGTTTTGTAGCCCAAATTTTTGGTAACACGGTGAGTGATGTGCCAAATATGGCCAGGCAGAAAGTGCGGCTGGCGCGTAGAAGCAGTCGGTTTTGGCGCTTAGAGGTCGCTTTTGGCTGGAAAACCCACCGCTGAGCTCTTTTTAAACGATGCTTTCTACGCTGATGCCCTATCGTCAAATCAAGATGCTGGGCGTGGTCCGACCCGGCGCTTTATTGCTCTTGCCTTCGTCCGACGGATGCTGTTGAATCCCGCAATCGGAGAAAAGGCGAGATCACGGTCGGAGCCAAGCCCGGGTTCCGCTGTGAGATTTGGCGCGAAAGCTGTCAGAATCATCGCTCTGACCGCGCTGATCGCCATCCCCTAGCTCAGTTCTTTACGCCTGGTCTGCGAGGCGGAGCGGTCGTCGGTAGACCCGGTTTTTCCAGCGGGGTCGTTGTCGCCAGACCTGGTTTCGCCAATGGCGCCGTTTTCGCCAGACCCGCATTTCCCGGACGCTTTCTTTGTCGCGGGCCGACTCGTCGTCAGTCCGGTTCTCTATCCCCGGCCCTTGGCTTATTTTTCCTTCACCCCACACTTATTACTATCCATCGAGTCATTACTATCCATCGAGCTATTAATATCCATCGAGCTATTACTCTCCGTCGAGCTACTACTCTCCGTCGAGCTCAGTTTGCTCGTACCCTTATACCAAGATACCACCCTCGACCCCGTCCGCGCCGACTCCACGTGGCGCCTACGACTGCGGCTACGCCGAGGGGTACCCGCAGTGGGCTACGAAGAGGCTCTGAAAGCGCGCGACAAAGAACGTGGCTACGAGGCGGGGAAACAACAGGGCTACGAACAAGGCTATGACGCCGGCAAAGAAGCTCCGAACCCCCTGATCCACTGGTCATGTCCCGCGAATTAGAAATAACCCGCAGTTCATAGTTAGTTATAGTCGCGCTACGGAGCTGAGGCCATTAAAAAGGTATGTTACTTTTCTTCGATCCTGCTGCCCACTGCAGGCATCGCAATGCGCTTGCGAGTCCGAATCTCATCGCGATTTGCGCTGCCAATCTTTCCTTCCGAACGTCCCGGTTGATTGACGTCACGGATTATACGGCGGGATGCGTGGCATTACCGACCGGGAGCGCTGGGGTGGACAGCCCGATTCAAAGGCAGATATCGTTGACGATCACCAAGACTTGGTAGGCAAGCTGAAGGCGGAATTCTGAGATTCACGCGTCTCGTTCACACGACTAGGGAGGAAAAGATGAGTTCAGGGATTTTTCGGTTCTTCGGCGCCTCTGTCGCCACGATGTTGTTTGTTGGCTTCGCCTTGGCCCCAACACCGGCGCCGGCGCAGGGCCTGCAATGTGCCAGCAATCCTTTGATCGGGACGTGGCGACTGAATCTTCAGAAATCCACGATCACCCGGAACAACGGTGTAATCGAACCGCGCATCATGATCATCGCTCCGTTTGGAGATAACGGAATCACGGAAGTGTTCATCAACGACCGTGACCCACGCCTAGTGGGACGGTGGGAGATGTGGTCGGTGCAGTTCGACGGGAAGCCATACCCCACCAAAGGCGGTGATCCGCGTCAGATGCGCTGGACACGGATTGACTGCAACACCTTTCAGCACGAGACCTTACGCCAGCTCTATTACAATCTGCCGGGCGGCACCGTGAAAGAATACGTCCCTGAGGGTCGCGTCAGCTCCGGAGGGCGTATTACCGTCTCTGCTGATGGAAAAACGCTCACCAATAAACACACAGGAACACTGGGCAACCAGACGCGGTATGAGGATGAAATCCTCGTCTTTGACAGGCAGTAGGCGGGCACCAGCTCAGTCGCGCGAGGACGCGTGAGTGCTACGCCGGCGGACGCGCGCCGTAGGCGCGGCATGCCGCCATTTTCTGCGAACTAACGATGGCGCGTGCCCGGTTTGCATCACAATTTTCGGGACAATTGCGGACAATTTACACGCATTATTAGCACTGATTCACGCCGCCTTGCACAGGAGCGACACTGAGGCGAAACACAAACAAAAACGGCGGCTTCCCGAAGAATACCTGGCCGTTTGTTCGAGGGTTAGCTTGAAACCGGCTCGCTTCAGCTTTCACGCCGATAAGCACGGGTTCAAAATCCCGCTCGAGGACGCCAAATTCCTCCTTCATTTACACGCTTCGCATTTGCAAAATCATCCTCTGAAATTTCGGTTTTCATTTCAGTTTTCGGCCAAGAGGAAAACTTCTACGTTCCGGAGCCTACCGGCGACGCCGAGTCAATCTATCCTTTATGATAAAATCCCGGTTCACCCAAAAGTTCCAACCATCCACGCTGTTGGATCGCCATTCCTCTGATGTCACGATCACGAAACACGACCACGATTTCCCAAAACATTAGGGATCCCAGTTGGACGGCAGTTTGCAGGCGCGTGTGGCGTGGCGCGACTTGCGACCGCTGGCGACCCTCGTGGCGCTCGTCAAGGCTGCGTGGAAAACGATCGGTCCGATGAACGACTCGGCGCTGGAGCGCGTATCGTCCGAATCGATCCCGAGCGAGAGGGCGGTAGGGTTGTTCGGCGCTTCGCCATAGATCTTACGGAAGTCTTCGACGACATTGCGGCGCTCGGTAATCCATTTGCCGAGTTCGTCGGCGCCCGAGCGCAGCACGACATAAGTCACCGTGGAGGTCTTCTCGCTCTTGCAGATCGTGCCAGCCGGCGCTGTCGAATCCCAAACATAGCCGATGATGCGCGAGCGCACCGCCTCGGGCGAGCGCAGCCAGGCGACGTAAACCTGCGCGGCCTCGTCGTCGGTCGACTTGCTGGCAGGCATTGCCGCCGGTGGGAAGCGTCATAACCTTCCATACTCCACTCGATGATTGGCGTCTCTTTGAGATCGACCGAAGCTTTGAGGTCGCGAATGATCGTAGAAGTTTCACCCCTTTGCCCTCAGGTGCAGGACCGGCTGACCGTCGTCCGAAACGATCTCGAGGTCGTAGGCGGGCTTTCCCCAGGTCTGCTCCTTCCAGTCGCGCGGGATGCCCCGCGTACCGTGCGGATACGAGCGCCAGTCCTCGACGACGACGCGATCGGCCGCCCACGCGGTGGCAACCACGGCGCAGGCGACGGCTAAAACGGCGCGGCGCGCACGAGTCGAATTCATGGCGGAGGTTTCATGTCCTGCACAAATTTTCCGGCGGGCGTTCGCAGAAGCCGCAGAGGACGCTGCGAATGAGGAAGTAAAAAATCCTCTGCGCTCTGCCTCTGTGGTGAATTATCCTTACGGAACGTTCTTGGTTGCGGCTCAGCCGCACTGGGGCTTATAGTTCTAGCATTCCCCGGAGGCGAGGACGGTTCAAGGCCAGAAAGAAAAATTTAGGCAAATCTTTTACTGTCCAGCCTACTGCATCGGGAATCGAACTACTGATTGCGGTTGGGGAAAGGATAAGGGCGAAGGGATAAAAGGGATGAAGGCCGTGAATCAGATTCGTGGTCGTGTCCGGAAAAAGAACCGTGGACGGATTTCTCACTACACGAGCTACGAACCAACGAACACGCTCACCACGGCCACTGCCGCGAACAGGGACGAGGCGCGAGTCGGAAAGCGATAAAGGCAAAAGGATAGGGGATGAAGGCGATAAACCGTGGTCGTGGGTCAGGGCATTCGTGTTCGTGTCCCGGGAGCGTGATAGGGGAACTTGCACGTTTTGAGAATTCTCAAAACGTCGAAATGGCAGAATCACGGCCTGAGGCGCCGCAATCGGCACCTCAGGTCTGATTTGGGGTCCTTGAAATCCCGCGTCTATCTGGCTGGCGATTGCTAGTTGGGACATCTTCAGCGCAATGCCAAGCGGCAATGGATTATCGCCGGTACTCAGAGCCGTGCCCAATCTCTCCAGCTCCCAGGATGAGACCTTTTCTTTCGCAGGCGCTTCTTTTGCGGCGGCCTGCAATTTGTCGGCTTGGGGCAGTTTGATCAGGTATTTGACATTGTTCCCGTCGCTCTAGAGTCACCGAGAGAACCATCTGTTTGCCTTCTTCTGTTGCCAAGGTTTGAAGCCCGGCGATTTGACTCGAAAGGCTGGTCTTGTTCACGGTATCCGCATAGAGCCAGATGAAGGCGCCGATAGAAGGAGGCCATCACCAACCAGGCATACTGGCCGACCCGTTTCTGGCGCTTTATCGACCGGCTTCTCTGTTGATCGAAGAATTTGCGGTAGGATTCCTTTTCCGCCGTCAGTTTCTTGACTGGATCTTGCTCCGGCGAACTCGGCGGTTGATTGAAACCGAGGTCCGCAGCTGTTCAAGTATCATACCCAGGATCACCAACCCCAAGGGAACAGCGATTATCAATTAGAGGATTCATAAACTCTCTCCTTTTTCAGGCTCGTCGATGAGCCTCTGGATATTGGAAGAGGGAGGGGTCAGAACCGGGAATACGTTCGCTGCCGAACCAGAGCCGAAGTCCATGCCAACGCTGGCCGTGTCGACAGGCCTCTACCTCTTGCGCGCCATTGCAGCTCTCGCCTTTGTCCAACAAGTTAACCATCCGCGGCCGTGATTGCTGTCTAATCATTGAACAATATTGAAAAAATTATCGGTAATAAGGTCCGGAGGCCGATTCAAAGATTCAAGCCCCTAATCGGTCGCCACGTTCATTAGGGGAGATCGGGTCCGTTCATGGGTTCGATCCTTCTCGGACAGCCTCACAGGACAGGCTAAGCTCACCATGAACGGAATAATTTGCACGAACTCCCTAACCGGAGGGAGCCTTCCACGCTTCAGGAATTGCGGAAACATGGAAATCGACTCTCCGGCCGGATAAGTCAGGTTTTCGGCGACCACCTTGCCGCTTTTCCAGACGTAGACGGGTGCCATACATACGCGCGGTCTTGCGCGCCGTCTTGGCCGCGCGGCGGAGAGCGCGGCCGACGGCGGAGAGTTAGCGGCGACGGTACGATTTTCCTGGTTTGTGACTTCATGGTCCCTGCTCTATAACTTTGGGTACATCACTGGAATTATCATACACCGTCCACTCATCCGCTAAAAGTCGATAAGACTTTTGAAGATTGTATCTAAGCTTCGCGTGAACCGGCGCAGCACATCTCTGCGCGGCACGTTATAGCCCGCCTCTGTCTGACGCGAGCGGCGATACGCCGGAGCGCGAGATTGTGGCGACGATGATTCACAGATATACAATTTCGGTTCGCCAGCCGGCCGCTTTCCAGCGCTTCAACCGTCTCATGCTAGGTAAGCCTCGCTCAGCGTGCTCTCAAAGGCGAAATCTTCTCTGCTCGCGAGCCGGTCCACTTCACGCAGAAATGAGCGGCCCGCGGCCAGCGCCGCCGAGTTCCGGTCGCAACGGAGAGAGTCCGCTAGCAATCGAGATCCGATTGATGAAATGGACGACGCCTGCCTTTGCTGGATAAAAACTCGCGCGCAAAGCGTCGTTTTTCCCTGCTCCATTCGGTCCGGCGATGATGATGCAACGTGGAGATAGAACCCGCTGACTTATTCATGGTTAGCAGCGATTCTAGTGACGGCGTGATAGTGACGCAAGACAGAACGCCGTCAGGTTTCGGAGAATTCTCGAAATGTCGAAAGGTTTAACGATAACTGCCCCGGCGAAGGAGGTTCTAATCTCGTCGTGACTGCCGAGGAACGAAACGAAAAGCTCGGCGCCTCGGTCTCTTGGACGCTAAAGACCAGGAAGAGGAAAACTCCCACGCTTCGGAAATTCTCGAACCGCCGAACGGACGAGCTGTCAGATCCGTGGCTCTGCTACGCTTGACCCATTTTTACGTAACCGATACTCTTCGATTTTATGAAACAAACCATCCGAGTCACTATTAACGGCCGGCTTTATGAAGAAGACGTCGAGCCGCGTGTTTTGCTCGCGCATTTTTGCGCGAGAATATCGGTCTTACCGGCACGCACATCGGCTGCGTGATCGGCGAGTGCGGCGCGTGCTCTGTGCTGCTCGACGGCAAAGTGGTGAAATCCTGTCTCCATTTTGCCGTGCAAGCGGACGGACGCGAAGTGACGACGATCGAAGGCTTGGCCAAAAACGGCGAGCTCAATCCGGTGCAGGAAGCGTTCGTGAAAAATTACGCCTTTCAATGCGGTTACTGCACGCCGGGCATGGTCAGCGACGAGTTACGCGCTCCTCCAGACAAATTCCGATCCGAGCGACGCTGAGATTCGCAAAGCGTTGGCGGGCAATCTTTGCATGTGCACGGGTTACGTGCAGATCGTCGACGCCGTAAAAGACGCGGCAAAGGGAATGAAAAATGGCTAAGTTCATCGGCGCTCGCAGCCGCAGCAAAGAAGGCCCGCGCCACGTTACCGGCCGGGGACTTTTACTGACGACTTCATATTGCCGGGCATGCTGCAGGCGATGATCCTGCGGAGCCCGCACGCGCACGCCAAAATCTTATCCGTGGATCCGTCGGATGCGCTGAAAAATCCCAACGTCATGGCGGTAATCACGCCGGACGACGTCAAGCAACTCACGAAACCGTTTAAGCCGGGACGATACGCCGCCGGGCTCAAGCGGCCGATCGATGAATACGCCGGCGCAGTGGAGAAAGTCCGCTACGTCGGTGAGCCCATCGGCGCGTGGCGGCGCGCGATCGCGGCACGGCGGAAGACGCCTCGAGTTGATCAAGTCGATTACGAACCGCTTCGCGCGGTGGTCGATGTGCGCGAGGCGATCAAGCCTATCGTCGGCCAACGCTGTTCGATGAATTGGGCACGAACCTGGCCTGGACGGGTCGCTGCAGTACGGCGACATCGAGGCGGCGTTCAAATCCGCCGATCGCGTCGTCAAGGAAAATCTCAAAATCCACCGCTACAGCTCGACGCCGCTCGAACCGTTTGTCGTGATTGCATCCTATGACGCCGCGAGCAAGCGCTTGACCGTGTGGGTGACGGCGCAGGTTCCGGAAGTGATTTACGACGGCGTGCGCGAAGCGCTCGGCTTGCAGGATGTTCGCGTAATCATACCCGACGTCGGCGGCGGCTTCGGCCAGAAGATTCATTTGATTCGCAAGTACGTCGTGTTGGTTTCACTCGCTGGCGATGAAAAGCGGCCGGCCGGTCAAATGGATCGAAGACCGCAGCGAGCACATGATGGCCGGCGGCCACTGCCTGCGCCCAGGAATTCGAAGCCGAGGCGGCGGTCAAAAACGACGGCACCGTGCTCGGGCTGCGCTTCAATGAATACGACGACGTCGGCGGCTCGATCAGCACCTTGACGATCCATTTCACCAACAAGCTGAATAACCTCTTCCAACACTTACCGCACGCCGGCGATTCACATGATCGGCAATGCGGTGGTCACGAACAAGTGCCCGGTGATTCCGAACCGCGGCATCGGCAAACCCGGCATGTGCTACATCTGGGAGCGCATGATGGACCGGGTCGCGCAGGAATTGAACCTGAGCCCGATCGAAGTGCGGCGCGAAAATTTGATTCAGCCGAACGAGATGCCCTATCGCACCATCAGCGGTAACGTGTACGACAGCGGCGATTATCCCGGTTTGCTGTCGACGCTGCTGGAGAAAATCGACTACGACAAATTGCGCGAGGAGCAAAAGCAGGCGCGCGCCGAAGGCAGACTCATGGGCATCGGCATCGTCATCGGCGTCGAGCCCGGCGGCGCAACGCGCGCGCGCGACATGGCCATCTTCCCGGAGATGAAAGAGCCGCCCGGCTCCGGCGGCGTCAATGGCGCCAAGATCAAGTTGGAGAAGAATGGCACTCTGTCGCTGCACCTCGGATCGCCCAACTGCGGCCAAGCGCACGAGACCACGACCGCGCAAGTCGCCGCGGAGATTCTCGGCTCGACACCGGACAAGATCAGCACCAGCATTCCCTTCGATAGCGACTTGTCGGCATGGGGCGTAGCCGCGGCGCAACAGCGGCAACAATTTTCATCTCTACGACATTGGCGCGATCCACGGTGCCGCCACCCGACTGCGCGAAAAGATTCTCAAGCTCGCGGCGTTCAATCTCAAAGTGGAGCCGTCCGAGTTAACCATCGAAGACAGCGTCGTAAAGATCCCCGGGATAGCAGCGAAACAGATCACCTTCGCCGGAACTTGGCCGCATCGCCTACAACAATCAACATCTCATCCCCGATGACATGGAACCGGGACTGGAGGCGACGTTCTACTACATGTTTCCTCATGCCGAAACCGAATATCGTTCCCGGCGCTGACCGCATGGTGCGCGCGCAGTTTACATTTTCAGCGGGCGCCCACGCCGCCATCGTCGAAGTGGATAAGAACACCGGCGCGGTCCACGTGATCCGCTACCTAATCGTCGGCGACAACGGCGTCGTGATCAATCCCGATGTCGTCAACGGCCAGGTTTACGGCTCCGCCGCGCACGGCATCGCCGTCGCGCTCGGCGAAGGATTCATGTACAGCGCCGAAGGTCAGCCGCTGACGATCACCTATCTCGATTACGGCAAATGCTCGACCGCGCGAGACGCCGCGGGTCGAAGTGATCCACCGCCCGTCGCCGTCGCCCTATGACGTCGCTCGGACAAAAGCGGCGCGGCGAAGGCGCCGCGATCCCCTCGCCCGCCGCCATCGCCAGCGCCGTCGAAGACGCGCTGCAGCCCTTCGGCGTCAAAGTGTGCGATCTGCCGCTCACGCCCGAAGCGGTTTGGCGCTTGGCCAATCACAACCCCGAAACCGAGCGGAGGGACTTTCTAAGCATGATCCCCGGTGCTTTCGAATATTACGCGCCCCGCTCGCTCGGCGACGCGGTCAAATTTTTGTCCGAGCACAAAGACGACGTGAAAATTCTTTCCGGCGGCCAAAGCTCGCTGCCGCTAATGAAAATGCGTTTGTCGAAACCTGCCTTTGTTGTCGGACATCGGCCGCATTGCCGGTCTCGACAAAATCACCGAAAGAAGGCAATAGCCTTCATCCTCGGCGCGCTGGTCACCCACGCCGAGATCGAAAATTCCGCGCTGCTCAAATCGAAATGTCCCCCGCTGCCGCAAACCGCAACGACCATTGCCGACGTCCAGGTGCGCAACCGCGGCACCCTCGGCGGCAGCATCGCCCACGCCGACCCGGCCGGCGATTGGCCGGCGACCGTCACGTGGCGCTCGACGCGGAAATCAAAATCGCCGGGCCGAACGGCGAGCGCTGGAGTCAAATGTGATGAGTTCTTCTCGGCTTGCTGATGAGCGTGCTCGAGCCTGACGAAATCGTCACCGCGATCAAAGTTCCAGTGACCGGCGCTGACAAAACCGCCTACTTAAAGGCAGGCGCCGCGTTCTTCCCAGCTTCGCTCGTCGGTCGGTGTCGCCGTGCGCCTGACACATGGATGCGGCGGGAACTTGCAGCCGGGCCGCTGTCGGCATCACCGGCGTCACCGACAAGGCTTACCGCCCGGATCGTCTCGAGCAAATGCTTACGGAGAAAAATTGGATGCAGCGCTGATTCAGCAAGCGGCGGCCGGAAGCGCTGCCGCAACATCGAAGCGATCGAAGACATCAACGGCTCCGCCGAATACCGCAAACAACTGACCGAGGTGTATGTCACCCGGGCAATCGAAGCCGCGCTGAAAGGATAATCTTTTCGCTCACCGGCGAGAATCGCAGGGCACGGCATGCCGTGCCCTTTTTCATTTCCGACGGATAAACCGCAACTCGGATACTCGTTGCCGTAGTAACGATCATCCGAGAATTCTGCCGCTCGCGCGCTCCCGTCGTGTGCCCGATCCAGCCAGCTTTGGTCTTCCAGTGGCGGAGTGAGAATCCAATCGTCATCAGCAACGTCAGCGATTTTCTCGTTCTCTCCGGCCAAAAACAGCGCGAAGCCTCCAATCTGAGTGGAGGCTTCGCCGTTTAATTTTGCTTTGGTTGGTATCCGGCTTTAGATTTCCTTCGATTTGATCGAATAGGTGAAACTTTTCGAATCGAGGCTGTCCTTGCGGCCGTTTGCGGTTTCAGCCTGAGGATACATGAGATAGGCAATCTCCGCCCCGCGCGATTGCGGCAGCTTTACATCGTGGGAATAATTATAGGGCAGCCAATTCATTTCCCATGCGCCGAAAAGTTTGGCGCGGGCTTTTTTGACTTTTGGGTCGTCGATGGGCAGTGGCTCGCCCGGCAGGTTTTCTTCGAGCACGACCTTGCGCACGTCGGCCGGATCGACCGGCACCCAGCCGTAGCCATTTAGAAAACTTCCGCGCGACAGTGCTGCGCCCGGTAATGTCATCGGCTTCTGCCGAGACTCTTGAACTCCGCCGAGTTCGCCACGCGGATGCCGTAAAGATCGCGCGCCGGCAGTCCCGCCGCGCGTGCCAAGCCGACGTAGAGCGCGTTCAGGTCGGCGCATTTGCCGCCGAGATAGCCGCTTTCGAGCATGGTCGTGATATCGCCGATGCCGCAAACCTCGACCTTCGGATCGCGGAAAGTGTTGTCGACGATCCATTCGTAAATCGCGCGCGCTTTGTCGACATCGTTTTCATAGCCCATGACGATGCCTTTGGATGTCGTCGCGACGATGCCGATCGGTCCTGATGTACTGAGGCTCGCGAAAATAATCGAGCACGGCCTTTGTTCTCTTTGGATCGCAGGATCGGGTTTCGGCTCAGATCGACCCATCGGATCTTGCGTCATGAAGCGGCTTTTGACTTCCACCGTTGGCGACTTTTCACCCGCGGCGCCATTCCGGCAAAGATAATCCGGTGCCAACTCTGTCGGTCTGCTCTGCACGGACGTTTTTATAGTTGCCACTCCAGTTATCGGTTCCCGTTTGAAATAGTCCATGTTAGGTCATGAGCGAGCACCGGCACCTGGGCGCGCACGGCGCCGACCGGATCCGCTATGTCGATCCGGAGTCGTGACCTCGGCAGCGCGCCACTGGCGTCATTATGGCGTTGACGAACTGGCGCAAACTTCGACAAGCCAGCGAGCGCCAAGCCCGGCGGAAGCGGTCAGTCCTTGTTTGAGAAAATCGCGACGATTCATACGGTCTCCCTGGCATCACATAGGCTTTAACGATGGAGGAAAATAATCAACTGTTGAGCCATTAGTTGTCAATTGCTGACAACGATAATGACATCAGTACGCGGCCGGCGAGCTGAGTCGAGCCACCGATAGAAGCGTTCGGGAGTGACGGTCCAAGAAGGCCGGAACAGTTTCAAGCAACTGGCTGTGACCCGCAGGAATCGAAAGCCGCCCGGACGAACGCCCCTGCGGCAGCGCTGCGGTATCAGAAGAGCGCGACGAAACTGTCCATGCGCGCTCCCGAATGCTTTGTCGGGGCTCAGTTCCGATCCACCTGGATCTCCCGCTTAAAACATAGGAAACGACGGCCTCGGAAACAGCGTTAACGCGTTGGGGGAATTGACCGCGCGATTAAAGACTCGTCCAAACTTTTCGATGCTTCGGCTTTCCGACGGTCGGCCACATGTTTCGACCACTTCGCCTTTGGGCCGATCACCACGGTGGAGCGGATGGTTCCCTGTACCTCTTGTGCCAGCACATCACTTCTTGCCGTAGGCGCCGTACTGTTTCATCACACTCGAGGTTTGGATCCGACAGCAAAACGAACGGCAAGTTTATTTCGCCGTAGACCTCTTGTGCGATTCCGCGCCGTCTTTGCTCACGCCTAGCACGACCGCGCCGGTTTTTATGTTGGCGTTGAGATCGCGAAAGCTCGCAGGCCTCTTTAGTGCAGCCGGGCGTGTCATCCGCGGGATAAGAGTAGAGCACGACGAGTTTAGTTTTTGTAATCCTCCAGCTCGCATGCGCTGTTGCCGTCGTTGCCTTCCAAGCTGAAGGCCGGCGCTTTTTTCCTTCGAGATTCATGTTTTCACTGGCTCCTTATAAAGTTTTCTTCTGCCTAGTCAGGATTCGTTCACAATGCGACGCGTCGGCCGTCTTTGCCATGCGTCGAATCCGATCGTAATCACTGTCGAGGGACTCGGTAAATCGCTCGATGCGTCCCGCGCGCGAGGATCGCAGAGGCCACGCGGGCTTTGCCGCATGCCGAGCAGCAAAGCGCGCAAGTCACGCGCGCAAGGTCGTGAAACACGCTCTGGGAAATCACCCATAGCGGAATCGGACTCGGACCGAGAGTGTCGATCACCCTAATCCGTTCGGCAATTTGGTCGCCTCGGCGAGAAGCCATTGGCTAGTCATCGTGCTGTCGATGGCCGCGCCATCCACGGCGCCGCGCAAAAGCATTTCTGAACGACGCGGTATGTGCCTCCGCTCCCGAATGCTTCGCCGAAAACCTCCGCTTTGACCGAACTCGGCGAGATAGGCGCGCGACGTTGCGTAGCCCGAATGCGACCGTGGTTCGTTATAGGCCCGCCGCTGCGCCGCGGAGGTCGAATAGAGATCGATATGGACTCATCGCGCCGCACTACCACGTCGGAAAAATAAAGCCGGCCTGCCGAGATAACCGCGCGCCGGTAGGAATCGGCGCGGCGAGAAGCTCGATCATCGGGTCCGATCGATCGGCTTTTTGAACGTAGGGCAACCCGCAAAGCCACAAGATTTGGATCTCACCTCCGGCGTCAAATAGCCTTTCCTGTTCTTAAGCCAGGGAATACCGCTCACATATTCGACTGAGATATCGAGCGCATCGCCTAAATAGGCCGTGACGGCGTCGCAGAAACTTTCCAGTGTTCTCTGGCCACGCACGACGCGAGCTTCAAACTCGGCATGAAAGCTCAGGGTTACTCGCCGACTTTGACGCGCGCGCCAAAAAGCGACGTAGCTCTTGATCGAATTGGCGGCCTTCCCTTGGGCTCGGATAGTACCAGGCGGCGTCTTGATTCGTCTGCTCACCGACTTGAACGTGGTAATAACTTGCCAGCCCTTTCCACGGGCAGGTCGAGTGGGTATCGCTCGCTCGGAAGAATTCTTTTTTGATCGAGTCGGGGGAAAATAATGATTGCCCTCGACAACGATGGTGCGATCGGATTCCGCCAGAACCGTATCTTGCCACGTGGCTTTCATGCGCATGTCCTCCATCGATCTTACTTGCGTTATTTCTCAACGCAGCGAAACTCGCGCAAACACATAAGCGATAATGGAGCTTGATACCAGTTGCAGGAAACTGGGTCGGACCAGATCGGCATCGGTGGCCCAAGACTCCGCCTTTCAGCACGGAAGTGCTTGCCGTCGAAAAACCGCGGAGTATTCCTGATAATGGGTCATATACGGAGTGAAAACCTGGAAAGGCGTGGAATTGCTCTGCGTCCACTCCCGCGCCGGTTGCGCCGATCAGCTCGCGCACGCCCCAGAAATTCGCGCTCTCGGAATAAAAACCCACCGGTACCGGCGACCAGTTTCGAAACCCGATGTTTCGGTTCGTGGTCCTCGAGATAATCTCGGCCGGTCGAACCGTCCTTTGCCGGATTGGCGTAAGCGGCACGCTGAAACTCGGCCTCGGTTGCCGAAGCCGCGCGCCGCGCCGAGTAGCAAACGCCCTGGCTTCCGGCCAAGCTGACGTAAACCGGCCATGAGCCCACTTGCTTGAGAGGCAAGAGATCAAAGACGGTGCGGTAAAACCATCGCCGCCGTCTTGCTTCAGCCAAAAATGGGGATGACGGATTCCGCCGTCGCGTCGCCAGAGCCAATCAGTCGGCTCCCAGAAGCGCGCTTGCGTCGTAGCCGCCGGCCAGTAGCAAACTCGAAAAACTCCCTGATTCGTCACCGGTACGGAATCGATGGCAAATTCCGCGACATCTATCGACACGGCGGGAAACTCTGTTGTCCCAACCGAAAGCCAACTCGTCGAAGCTGGCTCCCAGCTGAGGCGCGGCCGCCCGGCACGGTAATTTTTCCGCGCGCTGCGGCCTCTCGTTAAAAATAATAACCGCGAGAACTCGGGATCGAGTCTTTAGCTCTTCGGCCAGCGCATGAATCATGTAGAGCAAGGTTTCTTGATGGCATGTATTCGTGCTCGAGCACCATGGTGAAGACACGGCCGTTTTCCGCCATCACGTCTGCCTGACCCCCTCGCGTAAACGGCATCGAGAGAATTCAAAACTGCCGAGCGCACTTGATCGCGATATCTCAAAACCGCGTCGAGGCTCGGCCCAATCTCAGGCACCTGGGATGGGCGTGGCAGGAACCGGAGTCGACGTCCGGATCGATGCCCCGGCTAAAAATTTCATCGAAGCTGGGGGTTGGGAGAGGGTCCATTTCAATACCCCGGCGCATATTTGGCTCCCAGGGCGAATGCCGGCAGATGGCCGACATAAAAAATGAACGGGTGACGAAAAGCTGATCGGCTTCGACAACATCGCCTGCCGTTTGACGATACCGAGAGAGCTGATCGGACCGCGCCCACGCCGCCTGGAGTTTTTCCGAGAGACCAGAAACTGCGCTGAGAGGCTTGTAACTTTTCCGCGAATGCCATAATTTTCGCTCCATCGGGTAATTTACTTATATCCTAAATAGAAAATTCCTAATGGAACAAGGTGGGGGCAGATCATTTATTGAGATTTACAGAACTACGGCAGTTGTAGGAACGTGGCGAAACGCTTGGGCCGCGGGGATAACGGCCGCTGGCGATAGAGGACCTCGTAGAAGTCCCGCTCCATTTTGAACCCCTCGATCTGGCATCTCTGATCAGAAACGCCTTCGGCGAGCTCACGGCTGATGGAGGTGCGGGAAAGAATCGAGTACGCCGAATCCACCCAAGAGCGCTTGTTTGACCGCCTCGGTGCTGCCGAGCTGCATGGCGACATTGAGGACCTTATCGGCGGCTTCTCCCCTGCCGGCAAGCAACTCCCGAAACGAGTCCAGAGTGCCGGAGCCCGTCTCGCGGGAAATAAACCTTTCCGGACTGAAGCGCACTTAACTCGATGGTTCGGCGCGCCGCCCAATGATGATTTTTTCGGGATCGCGAGAACCATCTCGTCCTTCCAAATTGTTTCAAATGCCAGGCGGGCGTCGACAGCTTTGAAGCCGACATACCCTACCTCCACCTTGCCATCGACCACATCTGATCACTCCGGCCGAGTCGCCGATCCGCAGGATCGGTCTTACTGCCGGATATTTTTGGATGAACGCGCCGAGCTTTTCTTGCGGCAACAAGTACTCGCCGGGAATATTGCCGCCCCCGATCCAGAGTTCCCGCCGCTGAGCGTGCCGTGAAAATGTTCCACGGCGGACAATGCCTCTCGCTTGAACGCAAGAAGACTGCTCGCTTTGATCGCGATCATCTCTCGCCCAGCGGAGTCAAACTAAACCTTTACCCGGAGTTCGGTAAAAATAGTTTTCCGCCGATGCTCTTTTCCAGATCTTGAATATGCGCGCTGATCGGTCGGTTGGCGCAACGACAGCCGCTGCGCCGCTTCGAAACTTCTCCTGCCGAGCTCGGCGACCCAGTAGAAGACCTCGAGTTTGTGGAGATCGAGGTCTTTCTGTGGCCGAGCCATTTATTTCCTTGAGAGCGAAGCCAGGCTGGGATTCCTCTCAGCCTGGCCTCCGACAAAGCAGACCCTGGCGCTGCGCCGGTAACTGCGCGGGACGATTGACTACTTTAAAAATTCTAATACTTCAGCCGGGTGCGCTTCCGCGGTCCCCACCGGAATCCAGTGTTTCTTCACAGGTGCCGTCGTGGTCCGGATCAGCAAGCCGTCGAGCGAATCGGTCCCTCGACCGTCTCTGCCCCGGGCATTTTGCCCTCGGCCCCAGGCTGCCGTAAGCTTGCATAACCTCCACCTGCGGGTCAGAGAGCAAGCGTGAAACGGCAAGTTGAACTTGGCGACGAACTGATTGCGTGACTCGATGCTGTCTCGGCCGACACCTAAAGACCAGCTGGCATTGGGCTTTGCGCTACCGGTTGACTCAGCGTCGCGTGAACCCGCACGCTTCTTTGGTTCAACCGGGCGTATCGTCCTTCGGCAAACCAGAGAATGACGCTTTTTCCGGCGTAATCGGCGTGGCGCTGAGTGCTTCTACCTATCGCTGCCCGGCAGCGTAAACGCGCTTTCGGCGCTCTTTTGTCCTTCTAAATTTGCCATGCAAACCCTCCTGTAGAGTTTTGATTGTAGCTCTTGCTTATCGGCTAACCGCTAAACCTTTGTTCAAACTTGAGGTGCCAAAAGTTCGCGCCCTTTTCAGCTGTTGTCAACGGCGCAGCCAGACGGTATATTTTCGGAGAGATGGCCGTAAACAACCATTATTGGATGGATTTTGCACCGGATTAAACGGCGCCGTTTTCGCCGAGCGCGACGGCTGGGCGTTGCCGGCCCATTTTGGCGATCCAGCTGGTGAATATGAAGCGCCGTGCGCTCCAGCGCCGGCTTGGTCAGATCTTCGCCGCGCCGCGGATTGCTGCAGCTCACCGGCCCCGACCTGGCGTCTCTCTTCTGCAGGGAATGTTGTCCAACGACCTGCGCAACCTTGCAACCTTTTACCGGTCAGTACGCGACGACATCTTTAACCCCAGCAAGGAAAGGTCGCCGCCGGACGTCCGGAGTTCTCGGCGCGATGGAATTCTTTTACCCTCGATTTTTGGGAGAGACTGAAAGATAAGATCATCTGAGCATCTCGATCGCTGGCCTGGTCGCGCGGCGAATTGTCGAAATCGCCAGACCGCTCGGCGGAATACACCTTTATTTCCGTGCGGGTTGGACCGCGTGCCGAAAGTCTGTTGAGAGCGACTCGTGAAAAATGCCGAATTGCCGGCGCAGGAGAAGCAGCACGCCATGATCGACCATCGAAGGCGCGGCGGTCTGCGTGGTTCGCGATGATCACGCGCATCGCGGCTTTCGACCCGATTGCTGCCGGTCGCTGAGCCGCCGTCGCGGAATCGCGGAAAGACTGGACTCAGGCCGGCAAGCAATTCTCGGCAGCCTGGGTCGGCGAGGATGCGCAGAACATTCTCCGCATCGAGGCTGGTATCCCGCGCTACGGCGTGGTAGATCTTTTAACGAGGATAATCTACTGCCTCGAAGTCGGTATCGATCACGCGGTGAGCTTCACCGAGGGCTGCTACTTGGGACAGGAAGTCATCGAGCGCGCTACGCTCGCGCGGCCATGTCAACAAAAGACTCTGCGGCTTGCTGCTCGACAGCACGCAGCAGCCGCCGATGCCGGCGATCAACTCCAGGTTGACGGCAAAGACGTCCGGTAGGATGACCAGCTCGGTGATTTCGCCTCGATTGGGCCGCCCCATCGCCCTGGGTTACGTGATGAAGGAGTATTGGGAGCAGGAACCAAACTATTCCTCCGGCACAGCGGGGGCGCCAATATCCACGCCACGGTGGTAAAAGCTCCCTTCCCAGCCTCCTTGACTAGCCTCATCAAGTTCGTATATTTATCGGAACTTTCAAGCGGATAAGAAAGGGATGTGAGAATGGCCAATTTCGTAAAGGTTTGTACAACGGGCGAAGTCAAAGCCGCGCTGCGGCAAGAGCGTCGATATCAACGGCAAAGCCGTCGGCGTATTCAACGTCGATGGAAAATTCTACGCCATCAACGACGTTTGCGGTCACCGGGGCGGCCCACTGGGCGAAGGCGAACTGGACGTACGACGGTGATCTGCCCCTGGCATGGCTGGCGCTACAACGTCACCACCGGGGAAAACGAGCTGATTCCCAACTTACCGACCGAAAAGTTCGAAGTGAAAGTCGAAGAAGACGACGTGCTGGTGGATCTGGCTTAACGCGAATTTGAAGCGTGGATAAAGAGGCCCGCGGTCTTTCTTAAACCGCGGGCCTTTTTATTTTAAACGATATATGAGGCTGGTCGCTGGCAATGGCACCGCATGATCGAGATTACTTGCGCGTTCTATGACCAATGGCGATCCTTTCCGAGGCGGTTTTCTGATCGAAACATGGCATCGGCGCGCAAAGTATAGATCCAACAGCACTGTTTACCCGGCGATCCTTTAACGGAGTCAGCGTTCACTTAAAAACTGATTGAATTCCCTCTCCTTGATTCCCAAACTTTTGAGCGCGTGACTTTTGGCCTCCGGATCGACGCCCGACTTTCCAAAGAAGTGCGAGCGCTGCTCAACAATTCGGCAAATTAAAGCACACAGTTGGCGCGACAATTCGTTTTCGGCCCGTCGCGGAAAGTTTTCGGCCCAAATCTTGGCGATCTCCTGATCTTCCACCCTGACTCCTGTACCTCCTGTACTTTACTCTCCCGACACCACGCAAGACGCGCATATGAAGAAAACGAAGAATTTATGATAGTAATGGACAAGTCTTGCCAATTTTTTCTAAATTTTTTAAGATATCCGGGATGGACGATGCACAAATCCGGGAACTTTGGGAAAAAACTACCCCAACCGTTTCTCCGATCCCATGGCTCGACAGGTGTGCCGGCTAATTTGTCATTTGATTCACACAATCGTCCAGAACGATGATAGTAGTGCGACGCCACTGCAGAAGCTTCGCAAGGTCCTCGCTGCGCTGAATATCCCAGAGTCACAATACGACGAAGTGATACTGGGAAACTGAACAATCCAATTGGCTCTTCGAAGAATCCCAGTGCCAAGTTGTAATTTCCCAAGCGCGATAGAAACAAAAAACGCCTTCGCTTTAAGCAAAGCGAAAGCTGGCGGTCCCGCAGCAAGCCGCAGGGAATTCTTGAGCATCGGCTTCGACGCCGAGGGCCGCTCAGTTAAAGGTTTAGATAACGATTGATGTAATCATTGAGCGCATCCTTGGTGCTGTCAAAAGCGAGATCGTGCCAGGGCAATTCTTTCGGCGCGAAGATCTGCGCTGCCAAAGACTCGTCCGCCGCTGCCAGCTCACCGCCGATCACGTCGGCGGTGTAGACGACGATCACGTTGGGCGAACGAGGATAAGAGTAGACGTTGAGCAGCGGCCCCAGCTTGACGTCCAACTGCGATTCTTCTTTCGTTTCGCGAATCGCCGCCTCCGGCACGCTCGCCGCGATCGACGTAGCCGCCCGGAAAACCCACTTGCCGAGCGCCGGCTCGACGCCGCGTTTCAACAAGACGATGCCGCCCTCCAAGGTAAAAACCGTGCCGGCGACGACTTTCGGATCCTGGTGAAAAATAAACGAGCACGCCTGGCAGACCAGACGGCGCGGCTCGTTTGTTTTCACGATTTTTTATCGAGCGCGCTGCCGCAGCGCGGGCAAAAACGAAACTCGATGTGGCCGTGGCCGTGCGCGTGGTGATGGAGTCATGGTCTGATGCCATGCTTTTTCCTTCTAGCGTATATTCAGTTGAAACAAAAGAATATTTCTGTAATCGTGCCGTGATGCTTCGCGCCGTGATTTTTGATTTTAACGGCATCATCGTCGATGACGAGCCGATCCATTTTGCGCTTTTTCGCCGGGTGCTCGGTGAGGAAGGCATCACTCTGACAGAGGAAGCCTACTACGAGCGCTATCTGGGCTTTGACGATCGCGGCGCGTTCATCACCGGACTGCGGGAAGACAATCGGCCGATCAGCGATGCTAAACTCACCGAGCTTATCCGGCGCAAAGCCAACTACTACCAAGACGCGATTCGCGATCACGTGGCTATTTTTCCGGGCGTAAAATCTTTGCTCGCCGAGCTATCGCGGGCTGCCGCTCGCCGTCGCTTCCGGCGCGCTGCGCCACGAGATCGAAACGATTTTGACCGCGGCCGGGCTGCATGATTATTTCCAAGCGATCGTCAGCGCTGAAGACGTAAAAAAGGCAAGCCCGAGCCGGAAATTTTCTTAAAAGCATTGGTGGCGTTGAACGGGCGCGAAAAAACCGGCCGGTTCATTCAAGCAGGGTGAATGCGTGGTGATAGAAGACTCGAAAGAGGGCATCCGCGGCGCGCTGCGCGCCGGCATGAAGTGCCTCGCAGTTACCAATTCGCATCCCGCGGAAGTTCCTCCATGAAGCCCACGCCGTCGTTGACAGCCTGGAAGACGTTACACTCCCTTCCTGCAACAGCTTTGCGCGTGAGAGTTATCGGTACGGTGATTGCTGCGGCCGCACGGTGATCTCCACCGGGCAACAGGTGGCGGAAGATGTCAGCACATAGAGCACGGCTTGGGCGATATCGGCGGGCTGAATCATCTTGCTCCGATCCAACTGCCGGTTGGGAGGAATTAGCGGAGTATCGACGAAGCCCGGCAGGATCACCGACACTTTGACGCCATGCTGGCGCACTTCTTCATAGAGCGACTGCGTGAAGCCGATCAGGCCGAACTTCGAAGCTGAGTACGCGGCTCCGTTCGCCTCGCCGCTTTTGCCCGACACCGAGCCGATATTGATCACCGCGCCTTCGCCCTTCTCGATCATTGCCGGTAATAGTTTCTGCGCGAGAGCATCGGCGCGCGCAGATTGACCCGCAGCGTTTGATCCCAGTCCTCGATTTTGGCTCGAACAACCGATGCTCGTTTACCCCATCCCGCATTATTGATCAGGAAATCAACAGCACCGAATTGTCGCTCGCTTTCCCTGACGAGGCGTGTCGATGTCCTCATCACGCGTAAGATCCGTGGGAACGGCGATGGCAAGACCCCTTGTCATTTTGAATGTCGAGCTTAACTTTTCGAGCTCGCCCGAGGTGCGCGCAGCCAAGACAACGCGGCAACCCAATTGCGCCAGGGAAAGAGCCACGGCTTTGCCGATGCCCCGCCCCGCGCCGGTGACGAGGGCGACCTTTCCATCGAAGCTTTGCATGAAAATAGGTCGGGGCGATGGAGATTAGTGGACGGTTGGCGTCTGATCCTGCGGCGGCTGCGCCACGGACGAGCCGTGGTGATGAATCATGCGCCAGCCGTCGGGGCCTTTGCGAAAAATATTCGTCGTGAGAATCATCGCGGCGACATTCTGCCCTTCCAATGAGCTATTTAGATTTTCATAGAGCGTCACCCACGCGAGCTCGCCGCGCACTTCGATCGACAGGTCGGTCAGCATGAACCTGATCTGCGGTGTATTCTCAAAAATTTGCCGCCAGCTTTCCATGACCAGCTTCCGGCCGCGCAGGATGCGCCAACCCGGATGGCCGCACTGGATTTCACCCTCGCTGGCCCACACCGATTCCATCTTCTGATGTCGAGGCTTTCGAAGGCCCGATAGAAGCCCCCTCGTTCGCTTGCGCGACGTCTTTTTCTTCCGGAGTCATGGCGATTAATGGTGCGGCTTAGGCGTGACAAATACGAGAGTCACGAGCTTTTCCTGGCTACGGTTGGCGACGCCGTGATTCTGTCCGGCCGGCGCGAGCACGATCTCACCGGCCCCGAGCTCGCGTTGCTCATCCCCCACCGTGAACACACCCTTGCCCTTCGAGAACGTAGTAGACCTTGTCCTGCCCGCCATGAGTGTGCGGAGACTCTGCTCTTGGCCCGGCTCGAAACAGTAGGTGTCGCAGAAAAATCTGTCGGTTTCGAACACGCCGTTCTTTTTCATCTTCTCGGGCGAAAACTGCCTCGCCTCTGAAAGCTTTTTAAAATTGCTCATAGCTCGCTCCTGCCAGCGGTGATGATGCGATACTACCATAGGGGTAGTTACATGCAAAAGCACAATGGATCTGTTATCAGTGACGGCATGGATTCGGTGCTCGTGCGCTACCATGAGATCGCGCTCAAGAAAGGCAACCGCGCCTATTTCACCGAGCTGCTCAAGAGGAATCTGCTCGCCGCCGTCAAAGATCTCGGCGCCAAAGAAATCCGCAGCCTGCCGGCGCGTCTGCTGCTCACCTTCAAAAACGACGTGCCCGCCGCCACGCTCATCGAGCGTATGAGCACCGTGTTCGGCGTTGCGAATTTCTCGATTGTCGAGCGCACCGCGCGAGACATCGATGCGTTGCGCGGCCGTATACTGGAATCCTTGAACGGTGGCCGATTCCAATCCTTTCGCATCGAAACCCAGCGCGGCGACAAAACTTTTCCGCTGACTTCGCCCGAAATCAACCGGCAGCTGGGCGCCGCCGTCCAAGAAAAGTCCGGCGCGCGGGTCGATCTAGAGAATGCCGAATTCACGGTGACGGTGGAAATCCTCCCGCGCGACGCTTTTCGGCTTCAACAAGATTGCCGGCGCCGGCGGTTTACCCGTCGGCTCAAGTGGGCGAGTGGCCGCGCTGATTTCCGGCGGTTTCGATTCGCCGGTTGCCGCGTACCGGATGATGCAACGCGGCTGCCGGATTATCTTCGTGCATTTTCATAGCGTGCCTTATCAGGACAAGACCTCGCAGGAAAAGGTGCGCCAGCTCATTCAATTATTGACCCGTCACCAATTCACTTCCCGTCTTTACATGGTGCCCTTCGGCTGAGATCCAGCGCCAGATTGTCGCCGCGGTCGCCCGGCCCCTGCGCGTGGTCCTTTACCGGCGCATGATGCTGCGCATCGCCGAAGCGATCGCACGGCAAGAAAAAGCCAAAGCCCTGATTACAGGCGAAAGCCTGGGGCAAGTCGCCTCGCAAACGCTCGATAACATGGCGGTGATCCAACAAGCCGCACGCTTGCCGATTCTACGTCCCCTGGTGGGAATGGATAAACAGGAAATTATCGATCAAGCGCGGCGCATCGGCACATTCGAAGTTTCCTCGATCCCGGATCAAGATTGCTGCCAGCTTTCGTGCCGAAGCACCCGGCGACCAAGGCGCGCTTCATCGACGTGGAAGAGGATGAGACGAAGTTGGACGTGAAAGACCTGCTACGCTACGGCATGGAAAACACGATCGAGGAGGATTTCCGTTTTCCACTCTGAGCATGCCTTCGTCCAAGCGTTTGAAGTCGTTCAAGTCGCTCCCACCGATATGAACGGCGCGCACGAACAACCTTTCCGCTCGTCAAGAGCCGACACCATTCCACGCACCCGTTTAAGAGAAAGACGACGACTCACGGGCCTGAGATTCAACGCCGCAGTTCGGCCTTGTCGATAAAATCTTTCAGAGCTTTGAAATAGGGCTTCGCCGCCGATGATATAGGTATCGTTGTGGCGCGAGCCCTGAATCGTGTAGAACTCTTTCGGCTCGGGAGCGGCGGCAAAGATTCTTTTTCCTTGATCAAAGGGAACGACATCGTCAAAGTCGCCATGAAGAACCAGGATCGGCGCTCGGATCTTTTTGATTTTCTCAAGGTTATCGTACTTGGTTCGAAGAAAGGAACCGATCGGAAGCCATGGAGCTGCGATTCGCGCCATGTCACGGATGGAGGTAAAGGGCGCTTCGAGAATCAGCGCCAGACCAGGGTGCCTCACGGCGATTTCCGTCGCCACCGCCGCGCCGAGGGATTGCCCAAACAGGACGAGTCTTTGGGTTCGACGTCCCGCCTCGAACGAAGATGCTCCAAAGCCGCCACACCGTCTTTGTAGGTGCCTTCTTCAGAAGGTTTACCCGCGCTTTTTCCATAACCTCTATAATCGAAAATGAAGATATGGATTTTAAGTTTGTCGTGAAGGAGCTTAAGGTGTTCCGAGCGATGACCGATGTTTCCTCCATTACCATGAAACCAGAGAAGCGTCGTGGACGCGCCGGGATAAGCGACAAACCAGCCGTTGAGCGTCACGCCGTCTTCGGTCTTGAAGTAGACGTCTTCGAACGAAAGGCCGTAATTGCGCGGCGTTTCCGAAACCTCGGCAAGCGGAAAAATAAACTTTTCTTCCACGTCACAACCCTCGAATAATACCAGGCCCAGAATAACGAACCCGGCAGCGATGGTCCTAACCCTTGGGTGCATGAAGCGCCAGCATAGCAAACAGTTCAGTGCGCGGGTCGGGCAGGCATATCGCAGAGCATGCCATCACGATTCTTGGACTACCAGCCATTGGAATCTGCAGCTGGAGGAGGAAGGGGTTGGTTGAGGAGCGCGAGTTTGGGATGAACTGCCTCCCTTACAATTTGGATATTATCAATATCAACGCACCGATCCTAGCCGCTACACGTAGTGCTGAATTCTTTGAAGGCTCGGCGCAAAGAATAAATCTTCAACCGCGGGCTTTTTCTTGATCATCCCCTGCTCGTACTCGTAGCGAATTACCGCTTCCAACGCTTTGCGATTGTCTTCTAGATTGTATGGCCAGGATCGGGCCGAAGATATCGCGCTGCTCGCTTTGCAAGTCCTGCACCCAAACCAAGGCGAAACTGCGCGGGTCGCTGTTGCGCGCGTAGCAAATTTCTTTGGCCTGCTGAAACGCGCGCACCAAGCTGATGCCCACCCATGGGTGTTCGGCTAAAATCGGATTCTTGACGACCACCGTGTGCATGATCGGGAAGAAGCCGCCGTTTTTGTAGTATTCGATCTCCGCTTTCTTCGGCTCGGGAAAAAGCAGCGCGACTTTCGGATTGCCGCTGCGGATCGACGGCAAGGTTTCCGGGTAGAGCGCCGCTTCCAGCTCGCCCTCGAGCAGCATCTGGTCGACGTTCTTGCCGGGCGGCACGCGCTTGACGTTCATCCATTTGGCCGGCTCGAAAGTGAATATCCTCTTCTTCCTGGCACCACCACTCGATCGTCTTTAAATCGACGCCGTAATGATCTTGCAGGATGCCGCGCATCCACAGCCCGGCGGAATTTTGCAGCGTATCCAATGCGACCCTTTTGCCGTTGAGATCGGACGGCTTCTCGATGCCGCAGCCGGTTCTTTTGACCATATACTGATGGCGAAAGCGGCGATGGGGAAATACCGGGATTGCGTTGTAGTCGCAGCCTTTGTCGCGCGAGACCAGATAGCCGACCAAGGATAGTTCACAAACGTCGAATTCTTCATGACGCAGCATGCGTCCGTGGCGCTCCGGCGACGGCATCGTCAAAACATTGAGCTCGATCCCCTGCGGCTGAATCTCGCCGTTGATCAACGGCCGCAAGAAATCGTAATCGCCGCAGGCCAGAGTTAGTTTGAGCTTGGACATTCATTCTCCTTTGACGTGTTGACGGTAAAGTTCCGGCGTATCGATATCGACGGTAATGCCCTCTTCGTCGGTCTCCATCTCCAAGGTTGCAGCGCCATGCGCATTGACCACGGCTTTGGCGCCTTGATCCATCGGCGCGTCGAGTAATTCGCCGAACAGCCGCCGCGAAAACAGCACCGGATGGCCGCGTTTGCCGCGGCAGCGTGGCACAACGATGTCTTTTTCGACTCGTAAAATTGTCGGATCATCCGGTCGACCAGGCTCGCGTCAATGTAGGGATGGTCGACGAGATGAACGAGCATGCCGTCGCAGTCCGCAGTCGGGCAGCAAGTTCCGCACCGCGACTTGCAGCGACGACAATTGACCCAGCTGGTAATTTGGATTGATGAGAATTTCTACCGGCAGCGGTCCAATCGCGGCGGCTAACTGGTCTGCATTGTGACCCAGAACGACGATGGATCTTGCCGACCTGAGTGTGCTTCAGCGACGCGACGATGCGCCCAATGAATGTCTCGCCTTCGATCGGCAAGAGCGCCTTCGGCCGCCCCATGCGGCTCGACTCACCGGCGGAAAGAACAACGGCGGCAATCATGGCTTGGTCCGCTCACGATTGCCGCAGTCAAAATCTTCCCCTAACCCCTCTTTGAAAAAGAGGGAAAAAGTCCTCGTAGGAAAACATCCCCCTTTAACAAAAGGGGGATCGAGGGGATTTCTCCGAGAAACTGTCGAACATGACGACAAACTCTTTCAGCGGCGGCTCGACCGTCATTTATAGACCTTGTCGATGAAGCCGCTTTTTCCAGCTCGCGCACGATGCTGTCATCGACGATGTCTTCGACCCGCAGCGTGGCGCCCGGCTTGCGCGCCAGCGCTTCTTTGATCTGCACTTCGGTTCCTTCGCGCGTCACCAGCGGCACGCGATCATGCAGCTTGACATTGGCGGCGTAGGAATCTTCCAAATATTGGGGATTATCCTGGCGCGTGTATTTGGCGATAAATTTTTCGTGTCTTCCTTGTGCGTTTTGAGAAAATGCGTCGCTTCGACGAGCGCCATCGTCGAGCTCGTCGCATGGTTTCGCGATGGCTCGCCAGATAGGTTTTCGTCGTCGTCGAGCAAATGTACGGAAAGTCATAGCGCTTTTGAAAGTCGGCGGTGCTGATCATGACCCGATGCGGCATGCCTTTGGCGAGATGAATGGTGCCCGGCGGTGAAGGAAAACCGATGATCCTACCGGTGCGAAACGCCGCCGCGCGCTCGGTCGGCCCGCCGACTTGAAGGATCGGCACGTCCCGAACCGGCTCCAAGCCCAAGCCTTTGATCAATACCCGCGCGGCGACATCCGACGCGCTGCCGACGCGGCTGATGCCGACGCTTTTGCCTTTCAGGTCTTCCACCGACTTGACCGATTCCTGAACGATCAATTCGTAAGGCAGCGTGTTGATGTAGCAGGCGGTCATCACCAAGTTGGCGCCGCCCACGGCCGCGCTCGCCACTGCGCCGCCCGAAGCTGTTCGCCACTTGGATATCGCCCGAGACCACGGTGGACACGCTCATAGTCGAGCTCTGAATGAAAATGAGCTCCACGTCGAGACCGTACTTGCGGTACATGCCGGTATCCAACGCCGTGAACCAGACGGTGTTCGACGCGTCGGCCGAGCTGTAGGCGATCTTCACCCGCTCCTGCGCTCCGCCAGGCGCAGAAGTCGCAATAAAGACTGACGAAGCAAAAGCACCAAACGAACCTGGATGCGGTGTAACATGCCGTTCAAACCTCTCTTTCGAATCGAGTGCAGGCGCCGAGGGCACCGCGAATGCGGTTTTGATTTAACTCAACAACGATCAGGGAATCAACAGAGTGGAACAGCCCCTTTAGAGACGGCGGGCCTGCGATGATCACTGTTCCGCGGGCAGCGCCATGCACTCGCCCGCCGGCAACTCGACCCAAACGGGATCGCCACGGCGCACTTGCAGAGTGTAACGCTGATGAGTCTGTAGAATATTCTTGCCGAGCTCGACGGTGCAGTCGACGTATTCACCCAAAAACATGGCGGCGCCGATCTTGCCCTCGATAACGTTCGAACCGATGGGCGGCTGCTGCGTGTGAAGGTTAATGCTCTCAGGTCGCACGACGACAACCACCCTGCTGCCGGCAGTCAAACCGTCGAGGATGCCGCAGGAGATCTCGCCGTCGTCGGTGTGAACCGTCGCGGTGCCATTTCCTTCCAGCTTGGTCACCTGACCGGTCATCTGGTTGGTCGAACCGATGAAATTAGCGACGAACTTGGTCTTCGGTTGTAAGTAGATATCCCGAGGGGCACCCTTCTTGAACGATCACGCCGGAGTTCATGACGGCGATGATATTGGACATCGACAACGCCTCGACCTGATCGTGGGTCACGTAGAGAGTCGTGATGCGCAGACGGCGCTGCAGCTCGCGTAATTCGAAGCGCATGCGTTCCCGCAGTTTGGCGTCGAGATTGCTCAACGGTTCGTCCAGCAGGAGGACCTGCGGTTCCCGCACCAGCGCACGGGCCAGCGCCAGCCGCTGCTGTTGACCGCCGGACAATTGCGTGGCCATGCGTTCGCCATAGTCGGACAACTCGACCTGTTCGAGCGCCGTAGAAACTTTTTCTGAATCTCGGCATTGCTCAGCCGCTGCTTGCCGACCCGCAGCGGAAACGCGACGTTTTCGAACACCGTCATATGCGGCCAGATGGCATAGCTTTGAAAAACCATCCCGATGGGACGGCGGTAGGCGGGCACGAAGGTGCCGTCCAGCGCCGAAAAGACTTTCTTGCCGGCGACGAGGATCTCACCGCCGTTGGCCTTTTCCAGTCCGGCGATGCACCGCAAAGTGGTCGTCTTGCCGCAACCCGATGGGCCCAACAGCGTATAGAAGCGCCCTTCTTCGACGTTAAAAGAAATATCGTTGACGGCTTTGACGCCGGCGTTAGCGCCGTCTTCGTAAATTTTTACTAGCGACTTAATTTCAATCACAAGGTTTGCCTTACCAATCCTTCAGGTTTGAATGCCGATCTTGCCGGTAAGCTTATAGAATACCGCGACGATCGACAGCAAGGTAGCAATCATCAACACACCGATGGCGGCGACAACGGTCACCTGCCCCTGCTCGAACATGGTGAAGAGCAGAATCGAGAGCACGCGGCTTTCGCCCGTGGCCAGCAAAACCGAAGTGGAAAATTCCCGAAACGATACGATACAGATATAAATCCATCCTGCCACCAACCCGGGCCGCAAAAGCGGCAGAGTCACGCGCTTGAAGGTTTCCCACCAAGAAGCGCCGGAAGCGGAAGCCGCCTCCTCCAACTCGCTGTGGATCTGCAATATCGACCCTGAGGCCGCCCGCATGCCGTATGGAATAAACCGGGTAACGTAGGCGATCAGCAAAACCCAGATCGTGCCATAGATCGGAATCGGAAAGGCGACGTAGAGTAAAATCAGCGCCATCCCCATGACGATGCCGGGAATAGTGATCGGCACGAAAGCGAGAAAATCCAAGATCCAGGCGCCGGGCAAACGGCTCTTATAAACGATCCACGCGACCAGCGAAGTCAGTATCATCGCCACCGTGGCTGTCAAGGTTGCCAGCAGGATACTGTTCTGCAAGGCATCCCAGAAGGGCCGAAAGCCGCCAAGATAACGGTAATTGTCGAGACTGAGCTTGCTCACCGCATCCAAACTCGGCGCGGCGAAAAACGGCAGAAACGACGCCCAGAACAACACCAAAAACGGCAGCAGCACGACGAAGATGAAATAACCCGTCAGAAAGCCGAAACCTACCCAGCGCCAGCCGCCGAGATCGAACTGGCGCGGCCGAAACGCCTTGCCAGTGACGGTTTGAAACTTCTTTCCTTCCTTTGGTCGCACGCGTATACAGCCATACACCGATCGCGCTCAAAAGCAGCAAACCGACTGCCAAGGCACCGCCACGCCCGTAGTCCGGCGGATACTCATTGAAGGCGAGAAAGATTTCGCTGGTATATACGTAAATACGCGCCGGGATGCCGATCAGCGCCGGGGCCTCGAAGGATTCCAAGCGTGCGCACGAACAGGATCAGCACCACCGAACCCGCCGTCGGCATGAGCAAGCGCAAGGTTACGCGGCGAAACGTCTGCCAGGTATTGGCGCCGGACATCATCGCCGACTCTTCCAAAGATGGGTCCATGGATTTGAACGCCGCCACCATCAGCAGAAAAGCCAGAGGCACCTGTCCCACCGAGTGCACCCAGATCATGCCCGGCAAGGAAAACACATTGAATGGCGGCGACTGGAGACCGAACAAACTCTTCAACCAGACGTTGAGATAACCGAACTTCGGACTTAACAAAAATATCCACGCAATCGATTCCAGCACACCGGGAAGAATCAACGGCACCACGGCGAGTGGAACGAAGATAGCGCGCAGCGGCGTGTTGGTCCGCTCGGTCAGCCAGGCGAGCATGGTGCCGAAAATGAAACTGAGCCCGGCGGAGCCCGAGGCAAAGATCAACGAGTTGAGAAAAGTCGAATAGGTATATTCGCTGGCGTACGCAGCATGATAATTCTTGAGCGTGTAAACAAACTCCCGTGGCGCCACCTCCGCCTGAAAGCTGCCGACCAACAGCATCAGCAGCGGCAGAACTGCTAGATAAACCAGGACGCCGGCGCCGACCACGGGGATCAGCAGCGCCGGATCCAAGCTCATGGTCATTTTCCCGGTACGGGGAATTGCTGCAGTCGCCATAATGAGCCTCGAAAGATGGGCGCAGTGAGATATCACTGCGCTATCTCAGTTTGAAAATTTCCTTCCAGATCTTTTCGTACTTCGGATATTCCTTAATATCCGCGACACTGATGGGATAGATCTTTTCGGTTCGGGTTTTGTCCATCGGTTCGACTTTAGGATGGGCCGGCGTGCGCCCTCCTTGCGCCATGGCCTTTTGGCCTTCCTGGCTGGCTACCCAGCGCGCATAAAGTAGTGCCGTATTCGGATGCGGCGCGTTTTTGAAAACAGCCGTCGCATTGATCGACGCCACGCCTTCACTCAGCATGTAGTTGACCGGCGCGCCCTTCTTGATGCGGGCGGGATAGTGATGGGAGTAGCAGGTCAAACAGACTGCCGCCTGACCGGCGACCAGCAGCTCCGCCAATTGAGAATGGCCGGAATGAAACTCGACGTTGTTGGCGGCGATCTTGCGCCACAATTCGATCGCCTTCTCGTCGCTCTTGTATTTGATATTTTGCGAAGCCCATCAGCATTTCGAGATCGCGCGGTTCCGCGATCAAGCGGTTTTTCCACGCGGGGATCGGCAAAATCCTCGAACTGCTTCGGCTCTTCTTCTTTCTTCACCAGACCGGTGTTCCAAGCCGCAATGATAAATTGAAGATCCGAGGCCACTCAGAAGCTGCCCTTCATTCCCTGCGGATATTCCGCCGATTCCGGAAGGGTCACTTCCAGCAAGAGCTTCTGATCGTGCGCCTGACTCGACATTCTCGAGCGGCACCTGCAAGACATCGCCCAGCGTCTTTCCGCCCGCGCCTCGCGTCACCGCGCGAGCAACGAGTTTATCCGAGGTCGCATCGACGTGGTTGACCTTGATTCCAGCGAAATCGTTTTTCGAACACAGGAATAATTTTTCGGCATTGATCTGGGCCAAGGTCGCGTAGAAATTGAGCGTCCCGCCTTCCTTAACCGCCAGTTTATGGAGTTCTTCAAGACTCTGGCTTAGCCCGAGACCAGGTAAAAACAGGTTCGCTGCGAGCGCAACCCACAGGACAGCGAAGCGTTTATGAAACCAACGGAAACACCGCCATTCAGAAAACCTCCAGAAATAAAATGTTTTGTTAAATTCGGGTTACCTAATACTATAATTTTCTCGCGAGTCAATAATGGCCAGTCGACGGTGTCAGCGCAGCTTGAAAATTTCCTTCCAAACCTTCTCGTATTTTGGCCACTGTTTAATCTCCGTGGTGCCGATCGGATAGAGCTTAGCAGGACGTATATTATCCACCGGTTCCGACCTTTGGGATGTGGCGGCAAGCGTCCTCCTGCGGCGTAAGCTTTTTGTCCCTCTTCACTGGCGGACCAGCGATAAAACAGCTTGGCAGCGTTGGGATGAGGAGCGTCTTTGGCCAAGGCATCAGCGGTGATCGTGGCGATGCCTTCGGTGAGCATGTAGCCGAGCGGCGCGCCTTTTTAATTCGCGACGGATAGTGGTGCGCGTAACAGGTCACGCAGGCGGCTGCTTGGCCGGCGACGAGGAATTCGGCGAGCTCGGAATGGCCTTTGTGAAATTCGACATTGTTAGCGGCCAGTTTGCGAATAAACTCGAACGCTTTCTCGTCGTTTTTGTATTTGTGAGTAGCGAGACCGATCAACAATTCGACATCCCGCGCCTCGGCGATCAATTTCCCTTTCCATTTGGGATCGGCAAGGTCGTCGAATTGCTTCGGCTCATCTTCTTTTTTCACCAGGTTCGTATTCCATGAGGCGGTTATGATCACCATGTCGGCGGCCAGCCAATTCGCCCCCTTGAGAGTGCGCGGGATACGCTGCCGCTTCCGGTGGGAGCCAGTCAACCACCAGCTTTTGATCGATCACCTGAAGGACATTTTCCAGGGCCATCTGAAAGACATCGGCAAAACACTCGGCCGCCGCGGGCTTCAGTGATCGCCCTGGCAGCAAGCTTGTCCGCCGTGGCATCGACGTGATTGACCTTGATTCCAGGAAAGCGTTTCTCAAATACCGGCAAAATTTTTTCCGCATTGATTTGCGCGAGGGTGCCGTAGAAATTAACCACCCCGCCTTCCTTAACCGCCGCCTTGTGCAGCTCGTCCATCGACTGCGCGCCCCGCCGGCGCTGCCATCACGCAGAGAACATAGACAAGAATAACGCTGACGATCTTTAAGGAAGCCTTGCTAGTCTTCATTGACATCGTTCCTCCTTGGTTAACGGCCCATTTGTCATCGCGCCGCTATGCGGCTCATCTTAGTTTGAATACTTCTTTCCAAACCTTTTCGTATTTCGAATATTGTTTCAGGTCTTCGACGCCGACGGGATAAATAACCGCCGGTCGAATCTTTTCGGTGGGCTCGACTTTGGGATGCGCCGGGTGTTCTGTCCTCCCTTGGAGTAAACGGTTTGTCCTTCTTCAGAGGCCGCCCAGCGGTTGAATAGCCAAGCAGTGTTCGGATGGGGCGCATTTTTCATCACGGCCACGGCGATGATGCCCGCGGCGCCTTCGGAGAGCATGTAATCCACTGGCGCGCCCTTGCGCTTGCGTTCGGGATAATGATGCGAGTAGCAGGTGAAGCAAGCCGCGGCCTGGCCCGCCACCAGCAATTCCGCGAGTTGCGAATGGCCCTTGTGAAATTCGACGTTGTTGGCCGCGATCCGGGCGAGCACGGCGCGAGCTTTTTCCAGGCTCTTGTGCTTGTGGTTTAGCGCAACCAGGAACTCGTAATCCCGCGGTTCGGCGATCAAGCGCCCTTTCCAACGCGGATCGCCGAAATCGTCCAAGAATTTCGGCTCCTCGTCTTTCTTCACCTGTGCCGTGTTCCATGCTCCGACGAAAAAATCAGGTTGTTGGCCGCCCAGTAAGAACCTCTCAAGTTAGCTGGATAGGCGGCCACCTCCGGCGGAACCTTTTCCAGGATTAGTCCTTGCTCGTAAATCTTGTTGATGTCTTCCAACCCGAACTCGACGACGTCCGCGAACGTCTTACCGCCGCGCGCTTCAGTGATCGCGCGGGCCGATAGTTTGTCGGAAGTAGCGTCGACATGATTGATTTTGATGCCGGGAAAGCGCTTTTCAAAAACCGGATAGATCTTTCTCCGCATTGATCTGGGCGAGCGAGCAATAACAGTTGAGCACGCCATCTTCTTTCAGCGCCTTTTGTAGAGCTCGTCGATACTTTCAGTCTGAGCCGAAACCGGTGCCGCTCCAACATTCAAAAGAACGATTAAGATTGAAGACAGCCGGACTACTCTTCTCAACATATCGCGATCCTCCTTTTACGGTCGTAACATTACCGTCTACGCTTCGGTCATTTTTTCACCGGCGTTTTCAGCACGGTCTGGAGTTTATTTTTCACGTCCGCGGGCATGCCCAAAAACTCGGTGACAAGCTTATGCACGGCATTGCCGATCAGCGGATCGAAGTCCAGATGGCCTTTCTCGGCTTCGGCCAAAAGGTCTTTGTCTTTCATCGCTCGTTCAAACGCGACCTCGAGCGCCTGGGCGCGATCAGCCGGCGTCCCCGGCGGCAATACGTAAACTTTGCCGAAATCATTCGGCGTGCTGGTGCCGTATTTGAGCAGCAACCGCTGCTCTTCGGATCTGGCGATCATCGGAATCGTCGGCACGTTAGGCACGATCAGATCCTTCATCGGCTTTTCGCAGAGCTGCGCCAATACGACCCATTCTCCGCTCTTTATTTTGTCCAAGGAGGTTACTTTGGACGAAGTCAGGTATTGAAAAACCGTCGACCTCGCCGCTATCGAGGGCCAGCCGGACATCGGCCGTGCCTTTATAGCCGGAGACGATCTTAAGATTGGTGTTGAGGACCTCTTTAACCAGGACCGGCGCGTGCTCGACAGTCGAACCGGGGATCGCGCCCAGGGTCACTTGCTTTCCCTTCTCCCCGCGCAGCTCATCGAATTTGGTGATTCCAGTTCGCTTGGTGACAATCATCATGTAACTTTCGCTGACGGGGACCGCTAGATAGCGAAACTTTCCCATATCGAACTGGACCGACGGCGCCCCGAAAAAGCTGCTCGAGCACGATGGGTCCCGAAATATTACCGACCACCGTGCCGTCTTTGGGCGCCGCATTGTAGACGTGATTGGCGGCGATAATGCTGCCGGCTCCCGGCATGTTGTCGACGATTACCGCCGGACTGCCGGGAATGTATTTGGCAAGATGGCGCGCGATCACCCGCGAATACTGGTCGTAACCGCCGCCGGCCGAAAAGCCGACGATAATGCGCACGGTCTTGCCGCGATAAAACTCGCTACGGTTTTCTCGTCGAACGCCGGTTTGGCCGCCTGGGCCGCCCATCCCAAGCCAGGCGCCATCGATAATCCAAGTACCACTAAAACAAACAGCGGTCTCATTCGCATACGTTGCTTTGAACCTCCATGCAGCTGCTCCGCTCGGTCGCTCCTGCGGTAGCTTCTATTAGACGAATCAGTTTGGGGAAGACTTCAGTGCGTGCCCGGCCAAGCGCTCAAAGATTTTCCAGGCGCCTTAACGTCACCCCATAATCCACCACGGCTTTATCGATGGAGTAGTCGGGTTCATAGCCGAGTTGCTCCTTGGCACGGGAGAAGTCGCTGGCCAGGCGCGAGTCCGGGTACGGCATGCGGATTGTTTCCTCGGATCAAATCGACGTTTGACCCGGGGTAGGCTTTTGCGAACCGCCGCGGCGATGTCGTCACCGCTCAGCATGATACCGTTACCGATATGAAAAAGCGTGTCTTTGAATTTATCTTGGAGCGCCGCTAAGACGGTGCCCTTGGCGGCGTCTTTACCATAGAGAATTTCGGCAGGGCCGTAGGGCCAGTTGATTTTAGCAGTTTCTCCTTTGACCGCGGCGCGAATCATCTGTTGGATCGCGATCTCGCGCGTCGCTTTGAGCTTGCCGGCGACGGTCCGTAGAGCCCGCCGGTGTAACGCAGACAGATGAACTCGAAGCCATAGCGCTTTGCATAGGCGCGCCCCATGAATTCGCAGCTCGCTTTGGTCGCCGCATACACCGACGGCGGATTCATGGCGATGGACTCATCGATCTTGGCCAGCCCCTCGCCGAGCGAACCGAGATAAACCGTCCCCGAGCTCGGGAAAATCACGCGCGCAACTTTTTCCAACCGCGCCGCTTCGAATACGTTGACCGTGCCCATGAAATTCAGATGCACGCCGCTGTAGGGGCGGCGCTGAACTTCTTCGCCAAGGAAGCTGCCAGGTGGATGATGCGATCGCAATCCTGCTCGCGGATCACCGAAATGATCGCCGGCAGATCCATCATGTCGCCGCGAATCAGGGTCAGTTTGCCGGTGTCGACGCCGACGGCGCTGAGCAAACGCTCATTGAGCGCCACGTCGAAAACCACGGGTCTTTCGCCGCGCTCGAGCAACATTGCAACCGCGTAGGCCCCGACCAGACCCGAGCCTCCGGTTACGAGGATTCCCTTTTTCGCCATGTCGATCTCCCTCCGACAGAACCGGTGCCTCTAGTATATCAAACCTACCCTTGAGTCAACGCGGACCTCGTGGTTATTTGCTTTTCGCCGAGCGTCCAACGAGTGTAGGATCGTCGCCCATCTTGACCTGACTTTTTTCGAGCATTATGTCAGCCGGCGCGTCTAAGTTGACAAGGAGGCAATCCTGATGTTGTACCGCTGGGCGTTTTCGCTCCTGACGCTGGTAGTTCTACTTTCCGTCGTCTCCGCAGCTATTGCGCAAGAAAAGCTGCGCCTTGCGTGGGCGGGCTTTAGCCCGACGAACAGCCCCATCTGGGTGATGGAAGATCGCAAGCTCCTGCAAAAACAAGGAGTCACACCGGAGATTATCGCGATCAACGCGAGCCCGACGGTGCTGCAAGCTTTGCTCGCTAACGAAATCGAAGCGGCCAGTATCTCCGTGACAACGCTGACGAGTTCCCGTCTGGCCGGTGCCGACACCGTGATGATCTTCGGCGTCGTGCCGACGTTTGTCGATCATATCGTATCCTTGTCGAGCGTCACCGCAGTGGAGCAGCTCAAGGGAAAAACCGCCGGCGTCAATCGATTGGGGAGCACTTCGGACCTCGGTTTGCGCCTCGCCTTGAAGAAATTAGAATCGACCCGGATAAGGATGTAAAAATCATTCCCACGGGGGCACGGCCGAGCGCTTCGCGGCGTTGTCGAAAGGCATCACGCAATTTACGATCATACCGGAACCGTTCTTAACCCAGGCGGAAAAGCTCGGCTTCCGCAATCTTTACAACATCAGCGATCTAAAAATTCCGTTTTGGTGGAACGGCATTCTTTCGCGTGAAAGCATCGTCAAAGCAAAGCGTCCGTTGATGTTGAAACTGGTCCGCGCCATGGTCGAAGCGATCCATATTATCAAGACCGAGAAAGAATACGCCAAAGCGACTTTTAAAAGAATCTAGGCGTCAACGACCCCGAAGGACTCGAGCGCGCCTACAAAGATTATAATAACGCTTTCCCCGAGATTCCCTATCCGTATCCCGACGGCGTCAAAACGATGCTCGATGACTTGGCGCCCAAAACCCCAAGGCAGCCGCGGCCGACCCAAAAACCTACGTTGATATGAGCCTCGTCGCCGAGCTGGATAAGTCCGGTTTTATCAAGCAACTGTACAAGAAATAGGCGAGAGGCATTAGGCAACAGGCAATAGCTCGGTCCACGTTAGTCCGCCGGGCCTGCATCACAACAGCGGCGCTAGCTTGTTGCGGTTTCTTTGCCAGCAACTCCGTTGTAGGTTCCACATCTTCAGTTGAATTATTTCACCCGACTAGGATAAGTGAACGAAGAAACCTATCAGGAGGCGAAAATCATGGCGGAAATAATCTTGAAAGACGAGCATGAAATGTTGCGGCCCAGCTTGGGCAGGCTCAAGAACAAAATCGCGATCATCACCGGCGCTAACAGCGGCATCGGCCGGGCCACCGCGCGGCTTTTCGCCCGCGAAGGCGCCAAGGTGGTTTGCTGCGATATTCAAGAAACCATCTCGCCGCGTATCGATCAATTGATTAAAGACAAAGAAGACGGGCAGGCCGTTTTCGCAACCATCGACGTCACCAAACAGGAAGACTGCGACCGCATGGTCAAAACGGCGCTCGACAGCTTCGGCGACGTCGATATTCTTTAGCAACAATGCCGGCGCCGGCATTCGTAAGAAACTGCACGAGCACAGCGATGAGGAATGGAACTTCGTATTGAATACGAATTTCAACGCGATGTTCCGCGGCGCACGCGCTGTCTTACCGCATTTCATCAAGAAAAAGCGGCAACATCGTCACCACGGCTTCGACCTTTGGTCTTTCGGCGTCACCGGAGTATCCGCTACTGCGCCACCAAGGCGGCGATCATCAATCTTACGCGCGAGATGGCGCTGGACTACGGTCCGCTCGGCATCCGCATGCAACTGCGTCTGTCCGGGCGCCATCGAGACCACCGCTGCCAGAGGATTTCCGCCGCGGCCGACCTTGGGCGAAGGCATGACGGACGAGCAGCGCAAAACCATGGGCGCGAGCAACAAAGCGCTGCAGCGCATGGGCCGGCCCGGAAGAGATTGCTTACGGCGTGGCTGTTTCTAGTTTCCGACGAAGCGTCCTTCGTCACCGGCCACGCGCTGGTCGTCGACGGTGGGCAGACCATCGACGCGCTGAGCACAGCGGCGATGGAATAGTCCGGAGTGTATGGATGATCGAGGATGGAGCCGAGCCGTCTGCACTCCGATCCTCCACTACTCCGGTCTACTTCCGCACCACGTACCAATTGTTTTGAATATCGTGACTCAGTTCGTGCTTCTCAACTGAGCTGAAGCCCGCCTTGGCGAGATATTCCGCGCGTCTTCTCTTCGCCCCACATGGCGCCTAAGCCCTCGCCGTTCTGGGCCAGGGACACGGTCATGCAGTGCATGCACGACACGGTATAAAGGAACGGACCTATTGGATGATCCTGGCTTTTGATGAATGTGGCTCGAACCCTTGATGTCCTGCATCAGATAAATACCATCGGATCGCAGCGTGCCGGCGAATTCCGCGCAGCACGTTGAACGGCTTCGCCTGATCATGAATCGCATCGAAGGTCGCAACCAAGTCGAAGGACTCGGCTTCGGCTGTTTCATCGAATTGACTGAGATCGGCGACGATGAATTCTATATTTCTCAACTTTTTTCCGCCGCATCCTGCCACGCCGATAAAATCGCCTCGCTCGACAAATCCATTCCGGTGAAGCGCTCTTCGGATAGAGCTCCGCGAGCCGTGCTGATGATTCGGCCACGTCCGCAGCCGACATCGAGCATTTGAATCCCGCTCGTGAGTCTTTCGGCCAATCCCGATACGAGCGGCACAATGTGCGATTCCAACGACGATAACACGGATTGTCCGCTGCCTTCGGCCATCACTTCGTGGAAACGCGGAAACTCAGCGTACGGCACGCCGCCGCCCTTTTGAAACATTCGACGATATCGTCCTCAACGCTGCCGAGCAGTGCGATGTACTGGAGTGAACACACCGATGTTATCTGCGCCGGCCGCTGCGGGTGAGAAACGCTGCGTGCTCTGCCGGCAATGAGAACCGGTTGGTCGCCGGATCGACGTCGACGATACGTCCGGTGACCATCGCGCCGAGCCATTCGCGCACGTAACGCTCATTCAGGCTCGCTTTAGCGGCGATCTCGGCCGAAGTTGCCGGCGCGGCATCGCGCATGGCGTCGAGGAGGCCGGTGCGATGCCCGATCGAAATCATCAAGCACAGCGCGCCGTCATTCAGTGTCGTTAACAATCGCTCTGCAAAGCCGCTGGCTTTAGCCGAATCATAGTTTGAACCCAGAGCCATGCCAATTTCCTCCGGAGATTAGGTTCCAAAGACGCGCCTCTATTTTCGCCGCAACCTCGCCGGGGGCGCGATCGCGGCAAAGCCGACCGGCCGGACTTGGGAGGGCATGAAGTCTACGGTTGCAACGTCGGTCGTTCATCGCCGGCGACTTTGGCGAGCGGCAAATACTCTTTAGCGAAGACTTCGATTGCTTGCGCCAGGTCGTTTACCGTTCGTTCGAGGTTTGCCTGCTTGCGCAAATTGGCGCCGAATTCCAACTGAATCGCATCGATCTCAGTGCCACGATGGCTGCCGTAGGTCTGCGTCGTGTAGCCGCCGACATAGCGACCTTCATGATCGTCGGGCGGAGCAATGCGATAACCTTTCACGGCCAGCTGCGCCAAAATGCTCTTCGGACCTGTCAAGCTGCAGCACCAAACCGTTGGCGCAACGCCGCGACGCTCTTGCCGTTGTTGGTGCCGCGAAAAATCGTGTCCGCTTCCGCGCCTTGGCCATGAATATCGAGGAGCAGCCCGCTGCCCCACCTTTGCCGAACCCGCGCCGAAGCTTCCTGTAGCGCGCGGTGATAGGCTTCATAATATGGTTTGGCGGCGGGAGATTCGAAAGCGCTGTTTTCAGAGCGATTGGCATCGATGAACTTTCGCTCGAAATGAGCGTATCACGAGAAATGGCTTGGCGCCGAGTCTCACGCCCAGCTTGACCGCGAGCAACTCGGCAAGCTCGGCCGTGTTGCTATCTCGCTCGACAGTAAATTGTGCCACGCCGAGGCCGCGCCGAGGCGCGACTCCGGAATCGCCAGCCGTCCACCAGTGCGGCGCTGCCAATATGAGGCGGCAGCATGCCGGCCCAGATGGTGAGGAAACGCGAAGGTTCTTTATCTGCTTGGGCCCACGCTTGCGCTGGCAAATATAGGCCCAGCGCCAAGAACAAAATTCGCGCCAGTGATTTAACTCGAAGCATCGCCATCGAAGGATTCCGAGTTACATACCGCAAGGCGCGCCGCTCGCGCAACGGTAGCGGCGGAAATTTATCGGCTCGATGCCCCGCGGTGCTCTTGTAGTCCTGGGCGCCGACGATCATAGGTACGAGAGTTGCAGAAATAGCGCGTCGATGGATGATGACGATTGATTATTGTGGCTCGGGCATCTTCGCCGAGAGTTTTTTCAAAAACTCCGGCGGAAAGGGTTCGGCTTGAACTCGCGGGCTTTTTTCACTCTGATCCACGCTTCAGAGTAACGCTTCCTGATCGTAGAGCGACATGGCCCATCCGCGCCAACTCGGCGCAAATTTGGGATCGTTATCCAAACTCGCGTGAACCGGGAATTGGCTAAACAAACTGCTGAGCCCGTTCCAACTGCCTATCTGCTGGCAACCGTGCTGCGTACGCTGAATGAACCGCACCCAAATCGCAGAGCAGCGCCACCCGCTGGGTAGGATCCTCGACCAACTCACGAGCTGTTTCCAAATATTCCAGCGCCTCGGCGAGCTTGCCCTTGCTCAGCACCGCGCCGAATCCCCAGAAGGCGCTATAGTTTTTCGGATTTAACAGCCACGCCTGATTGAAGCGCAGCATCGCCAGATCAACTTGCCGCGATCGGACCGCGGCCCAACCCTGCGCCGCAAGCGTGTTGCTCCCCGCCTGCCGGTTGCCATAGCGTAGCGTCGAATCGCGGATGAATGCCTCATCGGCTTTTTTAAGATCCTCCGAGCGCGCGATATTCGGCTGACCGAACATCGGCAAGGTGTCCGTCGAACTGGTGTCGGCGCGCAGTAAGCGAGGGCGCGGCGAAAAACGAAAATCAGGCAGCATTCAATGATAGCAAGTTGCAAACCGCGCAGTGGGCGCGGCCAAAGAAATCGAGTTCACCCTTCATTAATATTCCACCGTCGAGACTAACTAATCTTCCCGTTCCGACCCGGGCTTTCTTGACACCTTAAAACTACTAGGGCTATTTTGAATACAAATCAAAACCGAGGGAGAACGCAATGATAGAAGGATTGAAAGAAAAAGTAGTTATTGTCACCGGCGGCGGCCACGGCATCGGCCGGGCCTACTGCCATGGCTTTGCCGAAGCCGGCGCGAAAGTCGTCGTCGCTGACATCGACGCGCCCGCCGCGGAAAAAGTTACCGGCGAAGTCATTCAGCAGTTCGACGGCAAAGCACTGGCGGCGAAAACCGACGTCGCCAACGAAACGTCGACGCAGGACATGGCCAAACTAGCGCTCGATAAATTCGGTCGCATCGACGTGCTGGTCAACAACGCAGCGATCTTCGCGACCATTCCGATGAACCGCGGCGGCATCGACACCATCGATCCGGCGGAATGGGACCGCATGATGCTGGTCAACCTGAAAGGCTTGTTTTCTGCTGCCGCGCCGTGCTGCCGACGATGCGTCAACAAAAGTCCGGCAAGATCATCAACATCTCTTCCGGCACCGTGCTCAACGGCAGCGCCGGACGGATTCACTACGTCACTTCGAAAGCCGGCGTGATCGGCTTCACGCGCACGCTCGCGCGCGAGGTCGGCGACGATAACATCAACGTCAACGCCATCGCCCCGGGCTCGACGCTGTCCGAAGATAATCCGTCGGAGGAAATTTTGAAAATGCGCGGCGCCCGGGTCGGCGATCGCGCTTTGAAGCGCGTCCAACTGCCCAAGGATTTGGTCGGCACCATGCTGTTTCTCGCGTCTCCGCTGAGCGATTTCATGACCGGCCAAACTCTGGCCGTGGACGGCGGGGTGGCATTTCTATAGAAAGATTTGGCGTAATGACCGGATACCAACATCGAACCGATCGTCGCCGGCGATATCAAGACTCATTTCCTCGAAGCCGGCAGCGGCCCGGACCTCGTGTTACTGCACGGCGGCGAGTACGGCGCTTCGGCGGAAATCACTTGGCGCGCGAATATCGAAGCCCTCGCTAAACGTTTCCATGTGATCGCTCCTGACATCCTCGGCTGGGGCCAGACAGACAAAGTTTATAGCTTCTCAGACCCAGCAGGAATGCGCATCAAACATCTGCAACGATTTTTTGAAACCCCGGGTATCGGTAAAGCGTATTTCGTCGGCAACTCGGCCGGCGGCGGCGTCATCCTCCGCGCCGTCGTGCGCCAGCCGGCGCCGTTTCAGGTCTCAGAAAATGGTGACCATCTGCGGCAACGCCAGCGTGTTCAAAACAACCTCCCAGGCCGACCTGGAAAACTACACGCCGTCGATTGAGAACATGAAAAAGATCGTCGCGCTTGCTCTATCACGATGCCAAATGGCAAACCGAACGAAAATATCCGCGAGCGCTACGAATCCTCGATCATCCCCGGCGCCTGGGAAACGTTATCCGGCCGCGCGATTGCGCAGCCCGGTGCATCAGGTGCGTTCGACCACGGAGGAATTCGTCAAGCAGCTTTCACAACTCAATATTCCGCTGTTGATCATGTCCTGCGAGCACGACCCGCTTAATCAGCGTGACTGGGACGTCAACTTTCAAAAATCGTTCCAGGCTCGAAGATTCACCGATTCATGCACTCCGCGCACGAGCCGCAGATCGAAGAGACCGAAGAATTCAACCGGGTGCTGACGGAGTTTCTGCTTGGCTAACGATCCGCTTTCGGGGAATCAATGGCTCGGTTTCGCCTGAATCTTAATCGCGATTCTCGCCTTCCTATTATTCCATCACTCTACTGCTCCAGCCTTTGCCCAACTGACCCGACTCAAAACCTCCTACAGCGCGCTCACCGCGAATATGGCCGCCTATTGGCTGGCCAAAGACGCCAAGATTTTTGAAAAGCATGGATTGAGTGTCGACGTCGTGTTGATCGAAAGCGGCGTCACCACCGTTCAGGCATTAACCGCCGGCGAAACTCAGATCGCCATGGGCGGCGGCACGGTCGCCGTAAGCAGCAACCTCGCCGGCAGCGACATCGTGTCCGATCGCTAGTATCGAGAGCCGGTTGTCTCTACGCGCTGCTCGCGCAAAGGAAATCAAAACCATCGATCAGCTGAAAGGCAAGCGCCTGGCGGTTTCCCGTTTCGGCAGCGCTTCGGATCTCGCCGCCCGCCTCATCTTGCAGCGTTACGGCTTGGTTCCCGACAAGGACGTTACGATCCTTCAAACCGGCGGCACGAGCACGCGCTTATCCGCACTGAGCAAACGCAGCATCGACAGCACCGTTCTCACGCCGGAATTTTTCAACATCGGCAAAAAGGCCGGCTTCACGATTCTCGCCGATCCGACGCAATACGATATTCCGTTCCCCAACTCGAAGTGATCACCACCCGAGCCTTTCTCAAAGCTCAGCCGGACGTGGCGACCCGCTACCTACGAGCGATCATCGAAGGGCATTTACATGGTCAAGAACAATCCCGAGCCGAGCATTCGCGCTGCTGAGCAAAGTACTTAAAGATCGACGACCGCGAAGCCTTGGAAGAAGTTTATCGCCTGTACACGAGAAATTTACCCGCAAGTGCCGCACGTCTCTCATCCGCTGCGATTCAAACCCAGCTCACCTGGATGGCCGAGCGCGATCCGCGCGCGAAAGCGGTCAAACCAGAACAATTTGTCGACGGCTCAATCCTAGCAGGAGATCGAGAAAAGCGGGTTTGTGGCAAAGCTATATCAGAAGTGAGCGAGGCGGAGTTGCTTAGGCTCCGCCTCTTTCAGCCCAATGCGATCTCCGGTCGTCGTCGACCGAAGCCTGTCGCCCGTTCGAAGGCATGGGCGAGTTGTAAGACGCCGAGATCATCGCGATACCGGCCGACGATCTGCATACCCACCGGCAAATCATCGGAGGTAAATCCGGCGGGGACCGAAATCGCAGGACAGAAAGTCGCGCTGATCCAATACGCAGATTTCATCCAGGAGAGATAGTTTTCCATCTTCACGCCGTCGATCTCACGCGGCCAATGGAGACTCGCATCGAACGGCGGCACCTGATTTACGGCGCAGATAAGAAACTCATATTTCTCTTGAAACAATCTGCATGCGCTGCATGCAGCTCGCCGTGGCGAGCCATCGCGTTGGCAACTGTCGGCGCCGCTGAGGATCGCGTCCCAATTCGATTTGCCAGACCGCTTCCGGTTTCATTTCGTGCCGATGTTGATCTAACAGCGGGCCGAGCGTGTGCCAGTAATTCCATGCGCGCAGAGTGAGAAAGACTTCCTCGGCGCCGCTCAGGTCGGGACAAGCGTTCTCAACGATGCAGCCAAGATCGATAAATGTCTTCCGCTGCGCTTCCAACACTGAGCGAACACGCCGGTCGAGTGGCAAACCGCCCAAATCGGGGCACCAGGCGACTCGCACGTTTTTAAACTCGCGATCCAAAGGCTTGCTAAAAATACTGGCTCCGACGGATAAGTAGCGGGATCGCGCGGATCGGCTCCCGCCATGACACTGAGCAGAAAGCGACGTCGGCCAACCGACCGCGCCATCGGCCCTTTAACGGAAAATCCGAGAAACGGCAGCGCCGTCGGCGCGGACGGACACGAGCCCGACGGTCGGGCGCAGCGCGACGATATTGTTGAAGTTGGCGGGATTTCTCAGCGAGCCGCCGAGATCGCTGCCGCTCGCAAGCGGCAACAAGCCCGCGGCCAGCGCCGCGCCGGCGCCACCGCTCGAACCGCCGGCGCTTTTCGTTAGATCGTACGGATTCAATGTGACGCCGTAAACGTCGTTGTAAGTGTGCGAGCCCATGCCGAACTCGGAGACATTGGTCTTGCCGATTGGAACAACACCCGCGCGCTGCGCAAGCGCTCGACCAACGACGAGTCTTCGCCCGGCATAAAATCTTTAAAGATCTTCGAACCGCGCGTCATCGGAAAACCGACCGCAGGATCTAAATCTTTGAAGGCGAACGGCAAACCGTGCAGCGGCCCCACTTCATCGCCGCGCGCCAGACGCCGATCGGCGTCATCGGCGAGCGCGAGACACTTGTCGTCATCGAGTTTCGCAACGATCGCGTTTATTCTTTGATTGAGTCGTTCGATCTGCCGTAGGAATGCGTCCATGACCTCGTGCGCAGAAACTCTTTTGTGACGGATCGAGTCCGCCAGGTCGCGGGCGCCCATGAAGCATATTTCGTTTTCCGTAAGAACGGTCATGAGTCACCCGCCGACGAAGCGAGACGCTAATTCCGCGCAACGTTTGACGGTAGATACTTACGGACTGACGATGTCCGGAACCGATGTGTCAGGTTCGACGCAAAGCAGAAGGAAATCAGTCTTGTTTCGCCGAACTTGTCGAACGCGATATTCCGACAGTTAACGCTAAATCCCCGGTTCCTTCACGCCGACGGGAGGCTGGGCCGATATTCTTGGAAATCACCTCGACGTCCCACAGCCTGGAAAACTCTGAGCGCGCGCGGGCAGTGACTGTAGGACTCCTCGACATCGAGCAGCAAGCCTTGCAACACTTCCGCTTTTTCATCAGGGTCGAAAACTTCAAGGCTGGTGCCGTTCAAATCAGCTCCGTCGATAACCTTGACTCTGCCATTGATCCTGACCGTATTGTTGTGCTCCTGGAATAAAAAATATCAGCCCGACTTGAGGATTGGATTCGATATTCCCATAGCCGTGGAAGAGCTTGTTGCCCGCGACATCGGGGATGAACAACTGCTTGTCGTTGAGGACCTTCACGAATCCCGGCATGCCGCCCTTGGGTGATGCGTCGCAATCGCCTTTGGCGTTGCTCGTCGCCATCACACAAAACGGCGAGTGCCTGATAAAATCTTGAATCACGCTGCCATGTGCGGCCGCACTTTTCCTCTTCGTTCGTTCCACTGGATA
>ERZ1370068.9055-contig-7862_pt1 | contig 53876 bp, 65 predicted proteins | sample MGYA00561227_ERZ1370068 | MGnify/ENA primary metagenome ERZ1370068 (study PRJEB38410, sample SAMEA6850437) | metagenome | study: Metagenomic assessment of the ecological functions of the soil: analysis of the soil microbiota associated with the... | reverse complement strand
GTGTACTTCGTTCAGTTACGTATTGCTGGATGGCCTTCGACGACGTCGTCCGGGTCGCCGACCTGAAGACTCGCGCGACCCGGTTCGCGCGCGTCGCGCGCAGGTCAAAGGCCCGAAGACCCGGCGACGTACTCCAGGTCGTCGATCACTTCAAGCCAGGGCGTCGCCGAGCTCGCCGAACACTGCCGCACTGGCGCTTCGCTGCCGCCGCGCGCTGCGTTCGCTGGGACCGCGGGCGGGTCGCACGCGGCCGGGAAGCGTTCGCGCTGCCGTTGAATCCGCACCGGTACGGTCTTCGGCTTCCTGCTTCTGCGCGGCCTGCGCGACGCTGCGCCGGCAGGGCAGCCACTTCGCCGCCGAGCAGGCAGCGATCGAGCGCTGGCTCGACGGCATCGCCGCCGCGGCGCGCACCACGCAGGGCTCGGCGCCGGTCGCCGAATGCGGCCGGCTGATCAAGGGCTACGGCGCGACCAGCGAGCGCGGCAGGAGAAATTCTCTCCACGTCCTCGACCATCTCGCCGTCGCCAGCCGGTTCGCGAGCGACGGCGACGCGCCGCGGCGCGCGCGCGCATCGCCACGCTCGCCGACGAGTCGGGGCTTTCACTCGATCAGGCGCTGCTCAGTCACGGCGCGCCGGCACGGCCGGTCAAAGGAGCAGCCGATTCGCTGGGTGCGCAGCCGGCCCGGGGCGTCGGTCGAAACACCGCCCCGCGCTCGTCGGAGCCGCCATGACGTCGTCGCGCCGAGCATTCGCGACGTCGTCATGGCAGGGAAGATCACCATCGCCGCGGCGCCGCCCTACGCTCGCCTCAACGAATGCGCTTCAACGACAACGAGGAGACCATGACCCATGCCCCGCTCGCCTCTCATCGCCGCGCGCGCCGTGGCGTGTCGCCGTCGCCGGCGCGGCCGCGCTCGCGATACCTCGTCACGCGCTGCAGCGAGCGCCCAGGAAGCCGGTGGCGCTCAAGCTGTCGAGCTGGGTGCCGGCGCAGCATCCGCTGAACCCGGCGCTGCAGGCCTGGGCCGACGACATCAAGAAGGCGTCGGACGGCACGCATCACCGCCACGCTGTTCCCGTCCGAGCAACTCGGCAAGGCGTTCGACCACTACGACATGGCGCGCGACGGCATCGCCGACGTCACCTACGTCAATCCCGGCTACCAGCCGGGACGCTTCCCGATGATCGCCGCGGCGTCGCTGCCGTTCATGTTCGCCAACGCCAAGGGCGGCACGCGCGGCGATCGACGCCTGGTACCGCGCACTACGCGGCCAAGGAGATGAAGGACGTGCAGTTCTGCTTCGCCTTCGTGCACGACCCGGGCACCTTCCACTGCGCGCAAGAAGCATCGTGCTGCCCGGCGACGTCGAAGGGCATGAAGGTGCGCCCGGCCACCAGCACGATCGGCCAGATGGTCACCTGCGCTCGGCGGCACCAACGTGCAGGCCTCGGCGCCCGAGGCGCGCGACATGCTCGAGCGCGGCGTCGCCGACGCGATCACCTTCCCGTGGGGCTCGATCCAGCCTGTTCGGCATCGACAAGGTCGGTGAAGCTACCACATGGACGTGCCGCTCTACGCGACGCCGTTCGTCTGGGTGATGAACAAGGACAAGTACGACGCGATGTCGCGCGGCGCAGAAGAAGGTGATCGACGACCACTGCACCACCGAGTGGGCCGAGAAGGTCGCCGCGCCGTGGGCCGACTTCGAGTTCGCCGGCCGCGCCAAGCTCGCCGACCTGCCCGGCCACGAGATCGTACAAGCTGACAGCCGAGCAGCTCGACGCGTGGCGCAAGGCGGTGGCGCCGACCGGAGACCACGTGGGCCGACGGCGCGAAGCAAGGCGCGGCGACGATCCCGAAGCAGGTGATGGAGTCGCTGCAAGCGCAAAGCCATGCGCGAAGCTACAAGTCGGGCCTCTGAGGCGAGTCCGCGCCGAGCCGTGACTGGCGGCGACAGGATCGCCCGGCGCTGGCGCAACTGCATGGATCGCATCATCGATGCGATCGAGTGGTGCGGCGGCGATCTTCGTCGGCATCGTCGCCGCCGACATCTTCATCGCGGTCGTGCTGCGCAAGTTCTTCAGCATGTCGATTCCCGACAGCTACGACTTCGGCCAGCTGCTGCTCGGCATCCTGATCTTCTGGGGCATCGCCGCGACCAGCTACCGCGGCGGCCACATCACGGTCGACCTGGTCTGGACCAGCGGCCGAGCCCGCGCATGAAGCGCGTCATCGACGTGTTCGCGACGCTGGTGCTGCTGTTCGTCGTCACGGTGCAGACCGATCATGCTGTTCGACAAGGTGCGCGCGCACCTACGACGACCACGTGCTGACCTACGACCTCGAACATGCCCGACGTGGCCGTTCTACGCCGTCGCCTGGGCTCGGCGACGTCGTCGCGCCGTGGTGCTGATCGCCATCCGCACCTGCCGCCTCGTGTTCCAGCCCGGAGATCTGGTCGAGGCGCAGCGCCGACACCGGCAAGACGGTCGAGTGAGCCGATGAGCACCGACGCCGATCGCCGTCATCGGCTTCGTCGTCGCTGTTCGTGCTGATGCTGCTGCGCGTGCCGGTCGGCATGGCGATGGGGCTGGTCGGCGTCACCGGGCTTCGGCTACATCGTCGGCGCCGGCCCGGCGCTGAAGCTGGTCGGCCAGACCTCGATGCGCACGGTCACCGACTACACCTTCGGCGTGATCCCGATGTTCATGCTGATGGGCGCCTTCGTCTCCATGTCGGGCGTGAGCCGCGAGCTGTTCCAGCGCCGCCAACGCCTTCGTCGGCCATCTGCGCGGCGGTCTCGGCATCGCGACCGTCGTGGCCTGCGGCGGCTTCGCGGCGATCTGCGGCTCGTCGGTGGCGACCGCGGCCACGTTCTCCACCGTCGCCTATCCGGAGATGCGCCGCTTCGGCTATCCGCAGTCGTTCTGCCACCGGCGTCGATCGCCGCCGGCGGCACGCTCGGGCGCGATGCTGCCGCCGTCGACCGTGCTCGCGGTCTACGGCGATCATCACGCAGCAGGACATCGGCAAGCTGTTCATGGCCGGCGTCATGCCGGGCCTGCTCGCGATGGCGATGTACGTGCATCACCATCGCGATCATCGGCCGCGTGCGCCCGAGCTTCCTGCCGCGCAGGCACAGCGCGCCGTGGCGCGAGCGCATCGCGCGCGATGCGCGATGTCTGGGCGCCGCTGCTGCTGTTCGTCTTCGTCATCGGCGGCCTCTATGGCGGCCTCTTCACGCCCACCGAGGCCGGCGGCGTCGGCGCCGGCGGCGCCTTCCTGCTCGGCGTGCTGCGCGGCAAGCTCGGATCGCGCCGACATCCTGCGCGGCGCTGCTGCAGGCGACGCGCACGGCGGCGGCGGTGTTCACCGTGCTGATCGGCGCGCTGCTGTTCGGCTACTTCCTCACCATCACGCAGACGCCGCAGAAGCTGACCGAGTTCCTGACCGGCCTCGGTATCGGCGCGCTACGGCGTGCTGGCGCTGATCATGCTGATGTACCTGGTGCTCGGCTGCCTGATGGACGCCATGGCGATGATCATCCTGACCGTGCCGATCATCTTCCCGGTGATCACCGCAGCTCGGCTTCGATCCGATCTGGTTCGGCGTCATCATCGTCATGACGGTGGAGCTCGGGCTGATCCATCCGCCGGTCGGCATGAACGTCTTCGTCATCAAGAGCGTGGTGCAGGACGTCAGCTTCACGACCATCTTCAAGGGCGTGCTGCCGTTCATCGCCACCGACATCATGCGGCTGGTCATCCTGATCGCGTTTCCGGTGATCGCGCTCTGGCTGCCGTCGCGGATGGGCTGAACGCGTCCTCGTCGGGCCACGCTGCCGCGCCGTCGGCGCCATTGCGGGACGCGGCCTGCCTTGGGCCACAATGGGCCAGGGCCCTCGCCCGTCACGGCGGCCGCCCGCAACAACGAGGAGACAAGCATGCTTCAGATCCGCGCGCGTTCGTCGCGCTCGCCGCGCTGTGCGCGGCCGGCAGTCGCAGTCGGCCCAGCAGCCGCCGGCCCAAGAGCCGGGCTGGGCCAAGGGCCGCCCGAAGACCGAGACCGCCATGAAGATGGCGCCGGTGCCGGCGTTCCCGATCCCGACGCGCGGCCGACCAGCTGCCGACCAAGAAGTTCAAGCTGCCGCCGGGCTTCAAGGTCGAGACCTGGGCCTCGGGCGTGCTCGACGCGCGCGAGATCCGCGAGGGTCCCAAGGGCACGATCATCGTCAGCACCCTGTTCGTCGGCAACAAGGTCTACGCGTTTCCCGCCGGGCAAGCGCGAGCCCAAGGTCATCATCGACAAGCTGCCGATGGCGGCCGGCATCGCGTTCGACAGCAAGGGCAACCTGTACGTCGCGACCAACACGAAGATCATGCGCTACGACAACATCGAGGACAAGCTCGACAACCCGGGCGAGCCGAAGGTGATCTACGACAAGCTGCCGGGCGGCAACGACCACAGCTGGAAGTATCCTCCGCATCACAGGACGACAAGCTCTACTTCCCGATCGGCGCGCCGTGCAACATCTGCGACCCGGGCGAGTACGCGAAGATCTACCGCATGAACCTCGACGGCACGCAGCGTCGAGACGCTCGCCGCGCGGCGTGCGCAACACGCGTGGGCTTCGACTTCGATCCGAAGACCGGCGACCTCTGGTTCACCGACAACGGCCGCGACTGGTTCAGCGAGGAGCTTCCCGAACGACGAGCTGAACCACCTCGACGAAGAAGCCGGGCCAGCACTTCGGCTACCCGTACTGCCACCAGGGCAACATCCCGATCCGGAATTCGGCTGGGGCAAGTCGTGCGACGACTACGTCAAGCCCGCCGCGCTGCTCGGGCCGCACGCCGGCTCGCTCGGGCCTGAAGTTCTACACCGGCAAGATGTTCCCGGCGAAGTACCAGGGCGCGATGTTCATCGCCAGCCACGGCCCGTGGAACCGGACCAAGAAGTACAACGGCGTCTACGGTCGCCTGGCCCGACGGCAAGGGCGGCGCGAAGGTCGAGCCGTTCATGACCGGCTTCGTCGAGAACAACAACTACCTCGGCCGGCCGGTCGACTTCCTGGTGATGAAGGACGGGCTCGCTGCTCGTCAGCGACGACCACGCCGGAGCGATCTACCGCATCAGCTACGGCAAGTGACTGGCGTCGGCCGACGCGGCGATGGTCCGGCGGCGGTGATGGCGCGGTCGCGACCTCGGTTCGGCGCCGCGGCGTCCGTCGTCCTGGCGCGCGGCCGTCGGCGCGCAATCAGTCAGCTCGTCCGCCAGGTCCCGGCGCCGGCGCGCGCCAGCGCCGCGAAAGCGGCGCGTCGCGGCCGGTCTGCCGGCCGCGCCGCGTCGGCGGGCGCCGGCGGCGCCTACGCGCCAGCGCTTCGCGTCGCTTTGCGCCGCCTGTCATGGCGCCAACGGGCGCAGCGACATGCCCGGCACGCCCGTGCTCGCCGGCCAGCACGCGTTCTATGCGATCACGCAGCTCTTTCTCTTTCGCGAAGGCCGGCGCGGCAACGAGGCGATGACCGCGGTCGCCAAGACGCTGAAGGACGACGACCTGCGCGGCTTCGCGGCAGTCATCGACGCGCTGCCTGCCGGTGCCGCCGCCGCCGCCGGCGACGCCGCCCGATCGCGGCGCGCATGGCCAGGGCGACGCGAGCTGGCGCGCCAGCACAAGTGCGTGTTCTGCCACGGCGACGACCTGAGCGGCGGCCAGCAGGTGCCGCGCATCGGCGGACAGCGCGAGGAGTACCTGCGCGAGACCCTGCGCGGCTTCAAGTCGGGCCAGCGACCCGGCTACACGCAGGCGATGGGCGCAGCGGTGAGCCAGGTCAGCGTCGGGGAGCTCGAACACGCTCGCCTACTACGCCGCGCGCGCGTTCCGCGGCTGGCGCGGCCAGCGCGGCGAAGCGCTGGAGGCGCGCACCCGACCGGGCGCGGCTGTCGACCGCAGCGGCCGCGCGCCTCCGGGCGAAACGGCGACGAGGGATCGAGGCGTTGCGGCAGCGGGTCGGGGCGGCCGTTCCGGGCGATCAGTCGTCACCACCGATGTCGCCGCCAGCGACGACGGCGTGCCGACGATGCCGAGCGAGGCTGAGATGCGGCGACGCGAACATGGCGACGAAAAAGAAAAGATCGACATCCCGTACCACATCGCAGCTTCGGCGCGCGCCGAGAGATTCGGCGCGTTTCGCAGATGCAAGGGCGGCCAGAGTCAAGGCGAGGAACGCCAGCCCGACACAAGCGACCGCTCGGCGAGGAGTGAAGTCGTGCCGAGCGGGCGCGCCCCGGCGAACAGCAGCGCTGCCGCGGACATGGGCGCGAGGAGGGCGACGAGCAGCGCGAAGATAGCGGATTCAGCATGGCAGGCCCCGAAGGTTCGATGCGGGTCGAAACCGAGGGCGGCTTCGACCGGAAGACGTGCAGCGTAGCGGCCGCGATCCGCCGCATGACCTCGCGCCTGCGGGGATCGCGACGGCCGGTCGGCTCCGAAAGCAACGATTACCTACCGCTTGGCGATCGATTCAGCGTGGCATCTGGCCCACGCGTCGCCGCCGACGAATCAGGGTCAGCGCGCACGCAACTCGGCGTGCAGCGTGCGGATCAAGCTGGCCATCCCGAGGCATCGAAGAACTCGCGGTTGTCGGCGTCGTCGCCGGCGAAGGCACTCCCGCGCCGCGCTCAGGTCGATCGCCTTCTGCACCTCCTCGAGCGCGAAGCCGCCGCCGTTCTTCTCGAGCAGGTCGTTGACCTGCTGGCGCAGATTGCGCAGCAGCGCGGCGACGCGTTCGATGTAGCCCTTGCCGCGCAGCGGCTCGCCGTGCCTCCGGCAGCACGAGCATCGGATCGAGCGCGGCGAGACGGTCGAAGCGTACGCGATCCATTCTGCTCGGATAGCCGGCGAAGGCGTACGGCACCGGATGGTCGACCCGGTCGCCGGCGACCAGGATGCGCTCGGGCCGGCAGCCAGGCGACGACGTCGCCGCCGGTGTTGCCGCGCCCGAGATGCTTGAGCTCGACGACGCGGCCCGCCGAGGTCGATGCGCAGCCCGCCGGCCTCGAAGGTCACGGTCGGCGCCTCGATCACGATGCCGCGCAGACTCGCTCGCCGCACGCTCGAAGCGCGCCAGCGACGCCGCGGCAGCGGCGCGAGCCCGGCGGCGTCGACCGGCGCGCCTTTGGCATCGACGCCGGTCTCCGCCGTGCGGCGCGGGGTCATCCGCGCTGTCGGCCGTCGCGCGCGAAAGTCCGGCGCGACGAAGCGACGCACGTACGAGGGCACGCGCGACTCGACCATGCGGCGCGTCTCACTCGTGCCCGACCACCCGGCGCCCGGCCACGCCAGCCGGTAGCGCTGGATTGCCGCCGACGTGGTCGTTGTGCCAGTGCGTGTTCGCGACCCAGCGCACGAGGCTTCTCGGTCCGGCGCGGCGGATCAGGGCGATGTCGGCGTCGGCACTCGACGGCAGATAGCGAGGTTGTCGACCACCAGCACCTCGCGCTCGCCGATCACGACCGTGGTGTTGCCGTCGGGGAAGTCATCGGTCGGGTCGAGGGTGGCGGATCGTGTAGATGCCGGGGGCGAGCTCGCGAACCTGGAGCTCGCGCGTGTTGACGGTGTCGGCGTGGGACGATGCCGCGGCGAGCGCCGCCAGAACGACCGCCGCCCAGGGTCGCGCGACCTTGCCCAGGAGAGTCGTCACCTCGCGCGACCGTCGAAATGGGTGACCGGAATCGCCTCGAGAGTCGATGTCGCTCGAGGCAGCGGATGTTGATCGCCGCCATCGCGCCGCCCTTCGCATCCTGTCCTTCGGCGTACGGATGGATGCCGCACACCGGACAGAAGCGGTGCTTGAGCAGGTGCTTGTTGAAGGTGTAGACGCGGGTCGCGTCTCCGGCGTCGAGCAGCTGCAACGCGTCTCTCGGAACGAACCAGAGGAGCGACCCCTTTCGCTGGCAGATCGAGCAGTTGCACGCCATCGCGCTTTTGATCTCGCCGTCGACCGCGAAGGCGACCGATCCGCAGTGGCAGCTTCCTTCGAATCTCGCTGGTCATCTCCTCCGGGGCGGTCGCAGAAGACTAGCGCAACGCGTGCGGGCGGGCGACCGCGGGTCGCAACGAGGCGCTTATGATTCGACGCGCCGGCCGTGGGCGCCCGGCACGAGGAGACCCGCGAGTGATGGCGACCATGAAGGAGCCGCGACTCGACCTGACGATGGTCGGCGACTGGGGCACGGCCAACTTCCACACCATCTGGGGCTGGGTCTCGGCCAATCTCCGCGCTGGCGCTCTGCGCCGCTGTCGAAGTTCACCGTCCGCATCGGCAGCGCCTACCGTGACAGCGTGGAGCTGGTGGGCATGGGCGAGGCCGACCTCTCGCGTCACGACGCCCTGCCACGTCGGCGTTCGCTGGGCGCGCGAGGGCAAGCACTTCTACGGCGGCCGTGCGCTTTCCCAACCTGCGCACGCTGGGCCATCTGCCGCAGGATGACCGGCCTGACCCTGGCCGTGCGGGCCGACACCGGAATCCGCTCGTTCGCCGACATCCGCGAGAAGAAGCCGGTGCTGCGCATCGCCATGCCGCCCCGCGCCGACGACTGCCTGTGCAGCTACGTGATCGACCTGATCTTCCAGCGCCCATGGCATCGCAGCCGATGGACATCGTGCAATGGGGCGGCTCGCTACTTCGAGCACGAGAATCCGCGCGCCTGTCTCAAGCGCGCGCAGTCCGGCGACTGCAATGCCGTATTCAACGAGGCGATCATGGTCTCGAACTGGACCGAGCTGGTCACGCAGTGCCCCGATGAACTTCATCCCGATCGAGCCCGAGGCCATGCGCATCCTGGCCGGCGAATACGGCCTGCAGGCCGGCGGCGATCTGAGAGAAGGACGGCTGCGGCAACCCGCAGCGACGTCGCCCTGCCTGGACTGGTCCGACTGGGCGATCCTCTGCCGCGACGACATGGCCGGACGGACGTAGCCTACCGCGTCACCGCCGGTGATGGTCGAAGAGCGCGGCCGAATTCGAGGCGCGCTTCCGCCATCATGCCGGTGCATCAGAGCCCGCTGACGTACCCGATCGATCCGACGCGCATGCCGCACGGACGTCGACGCTGCCGCTGCACCCCGGCGCCGAGCGCTACTACCGCGAACACGGCTACCTGACTGAGCGAGGCACCCACACCCATGACCGCCTGAAACTCACGAGCTGCCGACCCGCCGTGACGTCGTCGTCGCCGCGGCCGCCGATCGCCGCCGCCGGCAGCGCGCGCCTCGCGCCCGATGGCCCAAGCCCATCCGTCACGCACGCGGTCACCATCGTGCGTGCCGTTCGGCGCCTGGCAACGCCTACGACCTGATGGTGCGCTACCTCGCCGACGCGGCTGCGCGACGCCACCGGCCAGCCCTTCATCGTCGAAGCCCAGCAGGGCGCGCTCGGCAGCGTCGCCGCGTCCTATCGTCGCGCGCGCGGCGGCCGACGGCCACACGCTGCGCTGTTCGGCGCCAACTCGCACCCATGCGGCCAACGTCCACCTGTTCAAGAAGCTGCCAGTATGACCCGGTGGCGGACTTCGCGCCCATCGACCACGCTGGCGACGATCCCGCAGGTGCTGGTGGTGTCGCCCGACGTTGAAGGTGGGCAACGCTGCGGGAAGCTGATCGCGCTGGCGCAGCAGCCAGCCCGGCAGCAAGCTCAGCTTACGGCAGCTCCAGCGCCACCGGTCGGGTCGCCTCGGAAGCGTTCCGCCAGATGGCCGGCATCGACGCCGTGCACGTGCCGCTACAAGACCTCGGCCCAGGCCATCACCGACCTCGTCGGCGGCCAGCTGCACTTCCTGGTCGACCGACGCCGGCCTCGGCGTGGCGCAGTCGCAGGGCGGCAGGGTGAAGGCGCTGGCGATCACCTCGTCGCGCCGCGGTGCCCGCGGCGTGCCGGACCTGCCGACGATGGCCGAAGCGCGGCCTGCCGGGCTACGAATTCGTCGCCTGGCTGGCGCTGTTCGCGCCGGCGCGCACGCCGGCAGCCGGTGGTGCAGTCGCCTGGCCGATCTCGCCAACGCCGATCATTCGCAGTCCAGGCATGCAGGAGTACCTGGCGAAGATGTACGCGCTGCCGTTCCCGGGAACGCCGGGAGTCGCTGCGCCAACTGGTCGCAGCGCGACACCGCGCGGTGGGGCCAGCTGGATCCGAGCGGCCGGCATCGAGCCCTGACTAGCGGCAGCCAGCGCAGCGCGCGATCGGCGCGCCTCGCTAACGCCGCCGCGGATCTTCCGGCGACTCCGTCCCGGCGTTCGGTTCATGGAGCGGCAAGCAAGATGCCTTCATCCCCACCGAAGGAGCTCTTCCATGAAGCGCCTTTGTCCTTGTCTCCCTGATGACCACCGCGCGCGGCCGTCGCCGCGCCACGCCCAGAATTACGTCGACAACGCCCGCGTCGCCGGCGTCGAGCCGCAGTACGAGAGCGTGAACGTGCCGCGCCAGGAGTGCAGCAGCCGATGGGTCGGCGAGCCGCGCCGCGTCGGCGGCGCGACTACGGCGGCGCCGTTCATCGGCGGCGTGGCCGGCGCCCTCCTCGGGCAACCATAGGCTCGGCTGCGGCCACGGCCGCGAGGCCGCGCACCGCCGTCGGCGCGGTCGTGGTGCGCCTCGCCGGCGACAACATCGCCAACCGCGACCGCTGCGACAGTCCACGAGCAGGTGCCGGCGCGAGGTGACGGCGTGCCGCGTCGTCGAACGACGTCCAGACGCGAATCGTCGGCTACCAGGTCACCTACGAGTACCGCGGCCAGCAGTTCTCGACACGCTGATGCAGGAACGCCCGGGCGCGTACGTGCCGGTCCGCGTGTCGGTCGATCCTGTGGGACGATAGTGGATCCGAACGCCGGATTCGGCTCGTCCCTTCGTCATGAACGCCCTGATCAAGCCGCTGTGCGCCCTGCTGATCGTGGTGGCCGCCCTGCCTGGGCCGACATCAGCCGCGACGAGGCCGCGGCCGCGGCGCAACGCGTCGCCAGCGGCCGCGTGCTGTCGGTCGAGCAAGACCGAGGCCGATCGTCGTCCGGTGTGGCGGGTGAAGGTCCTCACCGCGAAGGGCGAGGTCAGGGTGATCCTGATCGACGCCGCGAGCGGGCGCGTCATCGGCTGAGCGGCCGCGGGGCTCGGCATGCGCTTGTTGCTGGTCGAGGACGACGCGCGCCCTTGCGACTCGGGCTGGCGCGCCAACTCGAGGCCGACGGCTATCGGGTCGACCAGGCCGCTGACGGCGAGGACGGCCTCTTCCAGGCGCGCGAATACCCGGTCGATCTGGCCATCGTCGATCTCGGCCTGCCGAAGCTGGGCGGGCTCAACGTCGTCAAGGCGCCTGCGGGCCGACGGCCGGACGCATCCCGATCCTGATCCTCACGGCGCGCGGCAGCTGGCAGGACAAGGTCGTGGGCCTCGAAGCGGGGGCGGACGACTATCTCGTCAAGCCCTTCGAATACTCCCGAGCTCGCAGCGCGCATCAAGGCGCTGCTGCGGCGCTCGCTGAAGGCCACGTCGGACGTGCTGACGCTGGGCCCGCATCGCGATCGATTTCTCGGCGCAGAGTCGTCGCGCTCTGGACGGCGACGCCGGTCGAGCTGACCGCCTTCGAGTACCGGCTGCTCGAATACCTGGTGCGCGAGCGCGCCCGGGTCGCGACCAAGCAGGAGCTGTCCGACTACCTGTATCCCCACGACGAAGACCGCGACAGCAACGTGCTGGAGGTGCTGATCGGTCGGCTGCGCCGCAAGCTCGACCCGCGACGGCACCCTGGCGCCGATCGAGACCGCTGCGCGGACGGGGCTACCGGTTCACCCTCGGATGAGGTGGCGCGACTCGATACCGCGCCCGCCTGATGCTCGGCGCCACGCTGGTGCTGATCGCCGTTCGTGGCTGCGCGCGGGCTGGGCCGTTGCAGCGCGCCCATGAAGACAGCGTGCGCGCCGCCCGCTTCGCCCAGCTGCAGAGCACGGTCTATCTGCTCGCTCGCCGGTGCCGAGCTCGACGCAGCGCGGCGCGCTGGTCATGCCGCCGGCGTTCCCCGAGCCGCGCTGTCGCTGCCCGGATCGGGCCTCTACGCGAGCATCGTCAACGTCGGCGCGCCGCGACAGACTGGCAGTCAGCCGTCCAGCGGTGGGCATCCAGACCGCCGTTTCTGCGCGACGTCGCGATCGGGCAATGGCGCATGGAGATCGCGTCAGCGCCGGGGGTCGCGACTACCTGGCGATCGGCTACGGCGTCAACTGGACGGGCAGCGCGCAGGCCGCGCCGCTGGTGCTGTCGGTGCTCGAGGACAGAGGCGGAGTTCGATCGCGAGATCGGTGTCTTCGAGCGCACCTCGTGGACCTGGCTCGGCGGTGCTGCGGCGCTGCTGCTTGCGTGTCGCAGACGCTGCTGCTCGCGCTGGGGCCTGGCGCCGCTGCGAGCGGGTGGCGCAGCGAGATCCGCGGCATCGAGCACGGCGACGCAAGCCGAAGTCGTCGGTCGCTACCCGAGCCGAAATCACCGCGCTGACGAGCAACCTCAACACCCTGATCAAGCAGGAGCGCGCTGCGCCAGACGCAGCTACCGCGAAGCGTTGAGCTTCCTCGCCCACAGCCTGAAGACGCCGCTCGCCGTGCTGCGCACCGCGCTCAACGAGCCGGCGCGAGCTGCCGGCGGCGGTGAGCGCAGCAGGTCGCGCGCATGGACGACATCGTCCAGCACCAGCTCGGCCGGGCGGCGCGCGAGCGGCTGCGTCGCGCTTCGCGCCCTACCTGCCGCTGGCCCCGGTCCTGCAGCGGATTCGCGATTCGCTCGCCAAGGTCTATGCCGACAAGGGACCTCGCCTTCACGCCTCGATTGCCCGGCCGAGCTCGCCTGGCGGATCGACGAAGGCGACGCCTTCGAGATGCTCGGCAACGTCATCGGACAACGCCGCCAAGTGGGCGCGACAGCGGGTGGCGGTCAGCGCGCGCCGCGAAGGCGACTGCCTGCACGTCCGTGGTCGACGACGACGGCCCCGGCTTCAGCGACACCCGATCGATCCTGCAGCTGCACGTGCGCGGCGACGAGAAGGTGCCGGGCCACGGCGTCGGCCTGGCGGTCGTCAACGATCTGGTGGCAAGCCACGACGGCGAGCTGAAGCTGTCGCGCTCGGACCTCGGCGGCGCCGGGCTCGAGATCGTTCTGCGCGCCGGCTTGAACGATCTCGCATCCGTCTCAGGTTCCGTTCAGCGATGGCCGCGCAAGATGACCTCCTCGCAACTCACTGGAGTCATCATGAAGTCCTTCTCCACCAAGCTCGTCGCCGCTGCCGCACTCGCCACCGCGGCCATCGGTGCGGCCCTCGGCCGCGCACGCCAACCCGAACGTCTACCTGTCGATCGGTCTCGCAGGGTCGTCCCGCCTGACACGGCACCGGCGCCCGTCTACGTGCAGCCGCGGCCGATGTTCGTCCAACCGAGGCCGGTGTACGTGCAGCCGCGGCCGGTGTATGTCGCACCGCCGGCATTCGTGTACGGCCGTTCGTGGCTGCCGGCGTACGGCCGCAGCCATGACGCGAGAGCTGGCGGCATGCCGAATGGCGTCGCCACTACGGCAAGCAGCACCAGGACTGGGACCGGTCACCGGCCGGCCGCCATTGAGGTCTAGCAGGCGCTGGGCCGAAGGCACCGCCTCGGCCCACGACCCGCGCTGGCGAGGACATCGAGTCAACGCGTGGCGCCGCGATGCCGCACTGCCCCCTCGTCGCCGACGAAAGACGAAGCGCTACGATGGGCAGATCGCTGCGAGGAACGCCACCATGACCGACTCCTGTGCCTCTGTCGTTGTCGCCGCTTCGGCGCTTTGCGCCGGCTGCGTCGTCGCGCCCTATCCCTACGCTATCCGACCACCACAGGTCTCGAGTCCGCCCAGCTTCGACCGGATCCTGGGACGCAGCGCTCGGCGCGCGCCGCGATGTCGGCGTGCAGGTCACGAGCGCCGACCGCGCCAACGGCCGCATCACCGGGACGGCAGGCGCGGCTGTGAAGCGTCGAGCTGCGGCCGCAGGCCGACAACACCTTGCAGGTGATCTTCAGCGCGCCTGACTCGAAGGAAAGCAACCCGACGCTCAACGATCACTGGCTGAGAGCCTACCACGCGCGCAGCGGGGCGTTGATCCGCGAGCGCCCCGGCATCGTGCCGGGTCTTGCGACCGACAGGTTCTTGCAAGCTTGGTCCCGTAGGCTGATCGCTTGAAGCGTCCAGATTGAGAGCAGCAGCGAGCCCGCGGAGTCGCGGCCCAGTCGACTCCGTGAGCTGTGGAGAGACACATGGCAACCACCCCAACCGCCACACGATCCCCGGCAGCGAGCGCGCAGCCCATCGCAGGCGCGCGAGCGACCGGCAGTCATGGCCGACGAGCGCATCGAAGTCTCGGTGCTCGTTCGTCCCGCGTCCGGACAAAGGGATCTTGCCGACAGCGAAGCACTCGTCGACAAGCCGCCGGCCCAGCGCCACTACCTGAGCCGCGACGAGTTCGCGAAGCGTCACGGCGCCGCCGCCGCCGACATCGCGAAGGTCGCGGAGTTCGCCAAGGCGCATGGGCTCGCGGTCGTCGAGGCGAACGCGCCGCGCCGGACGGTGGTTCTGTCCGGCACCGCCGCGGCGCTGGGCGAGGCCTTCGGGACGACGCTGCAGCAGTTCGAGCACGACGGCGGCACCTACCGCGGCCGCACCGGCGTCCCTCAGCGTCCCCGCCAATCTGGAGGCGCGTGGTCGAAGGCGTGTTCGGCCTCGACAACCGGCCGCAGGCGACGCCGCACTTCCAGGTGCTCGGCACCGACCCGTCGGCGATCGCGCGCGTCCCGGGGCCTCCTTCACGCCGCCGCAACTCGCGGCGCTCTACGACTTCCCGACCGGCGTCGACGGCACGCGGCCAGTGCATCGCCATCATCGAGCTCGGCGGCGGCTTCAAGCCGGCCGACATCAGCGCCTATTTCGCCGGCCTCAAGCTGCCGGTCCCCAACGTCAAGGCGATCAGCGTCGACGGCGGCCGCAACCATCCGACCAACGCCAACAGTGCCGACGGCGAAGTGATGCTCGACATCGAGGTCGCGGCAGCGATCGCCCCCAAGGCGACCATCGCCGTCTATTTCGCGCCGAACACGAACCAGGGCTTTCTCGACGCGATCACGACGGCCGTTCACGACAGCGTCAACAAGCCGTCGGTGATCTCGATCAGCTGGGGCTCGGCCGAGTCGAACTGGACCGCGCAGGCGATGACGCAGTTCGACAAGGCGTTCCAGGCCGCGGCCAGCATGGGCGTCACGGTCTGTTGCGCCTCCGGCGACAACGGCTCGGCCGACGGCGTGAGCGACGGCAAGGCGCACGTCGACTTTCCCGCGTCGAGCCTGTTCGCGCTCGGCTGCGGCGGCACCAAGCTCACCGTATCGGGAACGAGCCATCAGCAGCGAAGTCGTCTGGAACGAGAACGCCAAGAGCAGCGCGACCGGAGGCGGCGTGAGCGGCTTCTTCGCACTGCCCGGCTTACCAGAAGAACGCCAAGGTCCCCGTGTCGTTGCCGGAGGACGTCAAGGCCGGCCGCGGCGTTCCCGATGTCGCCGGCGACGCCGACCCGAACAGCGGCTACCGGGTCCGCGTCGACGGCCAGTCGCTGGTGATCGGCGGACCAGCGCCGTCGCGCCGCTGTGGGCCGGCCTGATCGCGCTCATGAACCAGAAGCTGGGCAAGCCGGTCGGCTACCTGAACCCGTTGCTCTACGGCTCGGTCGTCGGCAAGGGAGCGTTCCGCGACATCGTCAGCGGCAACAACGGCAGCTACTCCGCGGCCGCGGGGTGGGACCCCTGCACCGGCTGGGGCTCGCCTGTGGGCAGCAAGCTGCTCAAGGCACTCAGCTGAGCGCACGGTTTCCAGAGGCCCCCGACTTCCCGGGTTGCGATCCGAAGAAATGCGTGGCCGGGATGGTTTCGCGCAAGCTGTCGGAGGCGAACATGAAGCGCCAATCGCCAATGGATGGTCAGAAACCTCGGCTTCGATCCGCTCAAGACGCCGCCGCCGGCGACGACCTTTGCCTTTGCGAAGGCCGCGTCGACCGGCGCCCCGGAAGATCTCCAGCGCGAGATCATCGATTTCGACTCCGACATCGACACGCGGCCTGCGCTTTCTGGCCTTTACGACGGCGACGGGCATGTCTCGCTATGTCGACGTGCCGTGGCCCGCAGGACTGGCACCAAAGACCGCCTCGAAGCCACCGGCAGCCGGTGCCGGACCCCTTCCCCGCGCCGACGTCCTGGTGGTGACCTGGACCGTCGACGAAGGATCACGCCCTGAGCAGGGTCCTGACCCCGGGCAAGGACTCCGCGCAACGACTACGTCTCCTACACGCACAACTTACGCGTCCATCTCCGCGAAGATGCGCAGGGGATGTCCGGCGACCTGAAGGCGAAGCGGCTCGGCGCCTACTGGACGACGACGATCGGCAAGAAATCAGTCGTCGTCTTCAAGTCGGATTCGCACATGTCGCAAGGATGGCCCACAGCTTCCCAACATCGACGTCTGGCGCCAGATCATCCAGGAAGTTCAGCCCGACCTCGTGATCACGACGGGAACTGCGGGCGGCATCGGTACGGCGTGCGAGGTCGGCGACGTCATCGTCAGCCCCATCGTCAGGTTCGACTGCACGGCCAAGTTCAAGGGGAAGCCCTTCGCCCAAGATCACTACGAGAGCTCTGCGCCGAAGGCAAGCCATTTCGCGACCGCGCGAGCCCTGTTCAAGGCGAACGCCGCGCAGCTGCCGAAGGACAACACCAGACCCCCAAGATCATTCGCGTGGCGCTCGGTCAGCTCGCCTCGGCGGTCCTGACGACGGACTTCTTCGGCTTCGACACGTCCAACGACCACTACAAGCTGCAAGGCCTGGGCAGCGTCTCGAAATGGGCGACGCCGTGCTGGGGCTGGTCGCCGCGTGACATGGGCGAAAGCGCTCCCCGCTGGCTCGCCATCCGCAACGTTTCCGACCCGCAGATCGATGCGAGCGGGCTCACGCTCAAGCAGCAGGCGGCGCTGGCCGCCAACATCTACAAGGGATTCGGTCGATGGAGCTCAGTCTGCAGCGCCATTACCTGCTGGGCCGCCATCGCCGCGGAATACGCATGTCGAGCTTGAGCCGAGCGCCGACCCGCTCGGGTTCAACGTTCCGGCTCCCGCATCGGGCCTCCTCGCCTTCAGGAAGAACGCGGCGACCTGCCAGCCGACGACAGATGCCGATCAGCGAGCAAGGTGCCGCTGATGGGGCGGGTGAAGAACGCGGCGAAGCTGCCGCGACTGATGAGCAGGGCGCGGCGGAAGTTCTCTTCGAGCATCGGACCGAGGATGAAGCCCAGCATCAGCGGAGCGGCATCGAGGTCGAGGCGCAGGAACATGTAGCCGATGAAGCCGAAGGTGGCGGTGGTGTAGATGTCGCTCAGGTTGTTGTTGACGCTGAAGGTGCCGATGCAGCAGAAGAAGAGGATCGACGGGAACAGCACGCCGTACGGGATCTTGAACACCGACAGCCAGTAGCGCACCAGCGGCACGTTCAGGATGAGCAGGAAGCAGTTGCCGATCCACATGCTGGCGACCAGGCCCCAGAACAGATCGGGGTGGCCGGCGATCATGTTGGGCCCGGGCTGGATGCCCTTGATGATGAAGGCGGCCATCATCAGCGCCATGACCGCGTTCTCGGGAATGCCGATGCTCATCAGCGGGATGAAGCTGGTGCGCGCGGCCGCCTCGTCGGCGGCCGCTTGCCCGGCCACTCCCTCGATCGCCCCGGAGCCGATCTCGTCCTTGTACTTGCTGAATTTCTTGTCGACGGCGTAGGCGGCGAACTGGGCGATCACCGGGCCGCCGCCGGGCAGGATGCCCAGGAACGAGCCGATCGCGCTGCCGCGCAATGCGCTCGGGAATGATGCGCTTGAACTCCGGCCAGGTCGGCATGAGGTTGATCTTGCCGTTGAAGGGCGTGCGCTCGTCGCGGTTGTCGAGGTTCTTCGTGATCTCGGCGATGCCGAAGCAGCCGAGCGCGATGCTCACCAGGCCGACGCCGTCGGCCAGGAAGTCCAGGTTCATCGTGAAGCGCTGCATGCCGCTGGTCACGTCGGTGCCGATCTGGCCGAGCAGCACGCCGATCAGGCACATGGCCATGCCGTTGAGCAGGCTGCCGGTGGTGACGAAGCTCACGCACACGAACCCGACCAGCATCAGGGCGCAGTAGTCGGCGGGCCCGAACAGGAATGCCACCTCGCCCAGCATCGGCGCGAAGAAGGAGAGCACGACGATCGCCACGGTGCCGCCGATGAAGCTGGACACGCCCGCGGTGAACAAGCGCCAGGCCGGTCTTGCCCTTGAGCGTCATCTGGTAGCCGTCGATGCACGCGACGATGCTGCTCGCGTGCGGGATCTTCATCGTGATGGCGCTCACGCTGTCGCCGTACTGGGCGCCGTAGTAGATGCCCCGCCAGCATGATGAGCGCGCCGTCGGTCGGAATCGAATAGGTCAGCGGCAGCAGGATGCTGATGGTGGCCAGCGGGCCGAGCCCGGGCAGCAGGCCGACGAGCGTGCCCACCGTGCAGCCGATGGCGCAGAACATCAGGTTCTGCCAGGTCAGCGCGTGCTCGAAGCCGAACGCGAGGTTGTGCAGGACGTCCATCAGTAGAGCGGCAGGTTGAGGCCGAGCAGCTTCTGGAACGCGAAGGCCACGGCGACCAGGCCGGCCGCGATCTTCAGGCAGCGCACGCACCGAATACGAAGCTGGCCGGCCAGCGAGGAGAAGAACACCATGAAGGCGATGCCCGCGATCATGTTGACGTAGGCCGAGATCACGGCGAATCCGCACAGGCTCGCGAGGATGATCGCGATGTTCTTCAGGTTGAAGTCGAGCGCCACCCGTTTCTCGAAGCGCGAGCGCACCACGGTGATCAGACCGATCAGGAGCAGCAGGCCGCTGACCATCAGGGGAAACAGGCCGCGCGCCGGCGCGGCTGAAGCTGCCGATCGGGTAGCGCAGCGACCTGCAGACCGAAGGCCAGGGAGATGGCGACGAGGAACAGGCCTCGCACCAGGGTTCGGTCATTCATGTGAGGTCGAGGGAGTACGCCGGGAGGCTAGCTTTCGAACCTTGCAGGAACCTGTCAGTGAGTCGATGCGGCGCAGGCGGCCGGTCGCGATGCGCCGTCGCTCGCCTTACAGTGCAGTCGTGCGCTTGCTGCTGGTCGAGGACGACGTCGTCATTGCGCGCGAGCTGCTGCTGCGCTGGAGCTCGCGCGGCTGGATGGCGCAGGCGCGAACGACGCTCCTCGCCGCCGAGGAAGCCCTGGCCGGCAAGGCCGGCAACCCTCACTACGACCTGATCGTTCTCGACCTCGGTCTGCCCGACGGCGACGGCGTCGGAATGGTTGACGCGCTGGCGCCGCGACGACCGCAGGATTCCGGTGATCATGCTGACGGCGCGCGACCGCATCGCCGATCGTGTGCGCGGTCTGCACAGCGGCGCGGACGACTACCTGGTCAAGCCCTTCGACCCCGACGAGCTGGATGCGCGGATCGAGGCCGTGCAGCGTCGCGGCCAGGTCTCACGAGGCGAGCATCTGCAATACGGGCGCATCACCTGGCTCGGCGACCAGGGGCTCGCCTTCGTCGATGGACGATCCCTGGAGCTGATGCCGCGCGAGTTCGAGGTGCTCGGGCTGCTGCTCGGCCGCGCGCCGCGACTCTTGCCCAAGCGCTGGTTGATCGACGCGCTCGCCGAGACGCAATCTCAATCTCGCCGACAGCGCCGCCGAGGTGTACGTCTCGCGACTGCGTCGCAAGCTCGCGGGATCGAGCGCGACGATCCGCACGCTGCGCGGCTTCGGCTATGTCCTCGAGGTCGGCGCTCGAGAAGGACGCGTGATGCCGGGCCCTCGACGCGCGCGCTGGCTCAAGGTCGACCTGCTGCTGCGGCTGATGCTGCCGCTGCTCGTCATCGTCGCCGCCGCCGCGGGATTCGGAGCCTACACGGCGCAGCAGCTCACCGCCCGCGTCTACGATCGCTGGCTGGTCGACGCCGCGCGCTCGGTGGCGGCGCAAGTCCGTTTCGAGCAGAGCGCGGCAGCGCTCGATCTGCCGCCGATCGCCGAGTCGATTCTTCTCTTCGACGACAACGACCGGATCTATTTCAGCGTCAACCAGGACGGACGGCTGATCGCCGGCAGCGCCGGCATTCCCCTCGCCGGCGAGAACGAATCCCGCCTCGCCCGCGGCGCCGCCTACGACTCGAACTTCGACGGCCAGCCGGTGCGGCGTCGCGCGCGTGACCCTCGACCCCGGCGACGCGGCAGCGGTCACCGTGCTGGTCGCGGAGACCGGACTTGAAGCGCGAGCACTCGGCGCAGGAGCTCGTCGCGGTCATGTGGCCGATGCTCGCGCTGAGTCGTCGCCGCCGGGCTTGTCGATCCTGCTCGCGGTGCGAGGCGCGGTTCGGCCGTTGCAGGTCATCGCCGTCGCGGTGGAACGAGCGCTCGCCGTCGTCGCTGCAGCCGATCGGCGACGACGGCGTGCCGCGCGAGCTGTTGCCGTTCACCGCCGCGTTGAACGGCCTGCTGGCACGGATCCGCGGCCTGCTGGCTCGGGAACGGCAGTTCGCCGCCGTCGCCGCGCATCAGCTGCGCACGCCGTTGGCCAGGTCTGCAGCTCGGCCTGGCGCGGGCGGCAAAGGCCGCCGACATCGCGCAGGCACGCGCCGTCATCGGCGAGCTCAGCCAGGCCACCGAGCGAACGGCGCGCATCGTGCAGCAACTGCTCGCGCTCGGCAGGATCGACGCCGAGCACCGCGGCGACATGAACTTCGTCGATTGCGATCTCGTTGCCATCGCCGAAGACGTCGGCTCGGCCTATGCGGATCAGGCGCTGGCGAAGAACGTCGATCTCGAGCTGGCCGCGCTCGACCGGCCGGTCTCGGCGCAGGTCGTCGCCCGACCTGATCGCCGAGCTGCTCGCCAACCTGCTCGACAACGCCCTTCGCTACACGCCGGCGGCGCGGACGAATCCTGGTCGAGGTCCATGCGAATCCCGCCGACGATCCGGGTTTCCGACTCGGGACCCGGCATTGCCGAAGACGAGCGTGAGGCGGTGTTCGATCGCTTTGCCAGGGCCGGACCGCGCGCGGCGACGGCAGCGGGCTCGGCCTGGCGATCGTTCGCGAGATCGCCGTGCTTCACCAGGCCGAGCGTCGCGCTCACCGACCAGCGCCTGGGGCGGGACGAGCATCACGATCGGATTCGCGCCGGCCTAGCGCGCACGGGACAGGCCCCGTGCCTCGATCAACCGACGACCAAAGCCCCGAGAGCGATCAGCCCCAGCCCCAAGGCCGCGAGCGCGTCGCCGGCGATGAGGCCGCCGCCGAAGAGCGACGTGCCCGGTCATGTCCGACGGCAGCGCGCCGTCATCGCCGGGCGCGTCGCGCTTCTTCGCGCGCGCCGCGCGCGTCGATCAGGCTCGCGACGACGCCGCCGGCGCCGAGCCAGAGCGACGTCGCGAGGTTGACGAAGCCGCCGAACGACATCGCATAGGGCGACGAGAGCACCGTCGAGTCGAGGACGAAGTCGACCGCGCCGCCGGCGCGCGTCTTCTTGTAGCTCTGCCAGCGCTCGCTTGCGAACCGAGCTTGCGGACGAGCTCGATCAGCGAGGCCGGCGCGACGCCGATCCAGATCGCCGTGCGCTGGTACGGCTTGTCGTCGGTCGAGGCTCTTCAGGATGCCGACGAACTTGAAGGTCATCGCCGCGTTCCACTGCGCCGGCTGCTGGCCTTCGCTCATCGCCGTCTGGTCGAGCAGGAGCACCGGATAGGCGGCCATGAAGAGGCGTGGCGAAGCCGACCGCGAGCAGCGCGCCGACGAAGATGCCGGCCGCCTGGTAGCGGAACTGCATGACGCGGTTGGTGCCGAGGCGCGCGCCGGTCGAGCGGTCCTGCTGCATGTCGCAGGCGACGCTGGTCGAGACGAGCAGCACGGTGCCGGCCATCAGGCCGACGGTCGGATCCTTCAGGCCGATCGCCGCCAGGATGACGATCGAGACGACGAACGCCGACGAGATCGGGTTCGAGTCGCTGATGCCGAGCGAGATGCCGTTGACGAGCGCGAACACGCACACCAGCACGAGCGGCGACGACGAGGTAGAGCACCGGCTGGCTGCAGCACGATGTGACCGACGGCGACGATCGCCGCGCCCCAGCAGCATCGACCAGATCACGAGGCGCACGGTGTGGACGCGCCGCCAGCCATGGACCGCGACGTCTTCGCCGTGCCTCGCCCGCCGCTGCGGTCTCGCGCCAGCGCTTGACGGCGCGGCCGAGGATCAGCGTCATGTCGACGATCGCCGCGCCCATGATCAGTCCCGAGCGCGATCAGGAACATGATCTTGCGCGGCGGGTCGCCCGGCCTGCAGCCAGCCGATCGAGATGAAGTACGGCTTCAGCAGCGATGCCGATCACGCCGCCGGTCACCGCCGCGAGGCCGATGCGCGCGCCGACGACCATGCCGGCGCCGAATGTCGAGGTCGAGAGCTCGATCGCGCCGAGGAGCGCGATCTTCGCCGCAGCGATGCCGCCGACGAGCCCGCTGGCGACGCCGCCGCCGAGCGAGCGCCGACCGAGCGGCGCAGCAGCACCGGGTCGGTGAGCGCGCGCAGGATGTTGGCGACCGCGAGGCCCGACGGAAAGATGAGCTTCATGCGGTCGACCAGGATCGGCGTGTAGAGCATGCCGACGCCGGCGCCGAACATGCCGATCGTCAGCATGTAGAGCACGAGCTGCCACATCGGCGGCTGCGGCAGGCCGAGCCAGACCATCGCCTGGATCAGCACGCCCATCGCCGCTCATGCCGGCGACCGACGCCGCCGCCGTCTGGATGTAGTTGGCGCCGTGCTTGCCCTCGACGCCGTAGCCGTAGGTGACGGTCGAGCCGAGCAGTGCCCGCGAGCACCTGGCCGCCGACGAAGAAGCCGATCGAGAAGTTCATGTACGACGCCGTCAGCCCGCCGAGCGGGCCGAGGACGAAGATGCCGAGCGCGAGCAGCAGCGCGTGGTACTTCCAACTGTCCGGCGCGGGCAGCCAGCGCCAGCGCGGCGCGGCAGGCGCGCCGGCCGGTGTGGTGTCGAACGGAATCGCGCTCATGGGGAGCGACCATGCGAGGGTCCTTCGGCTGCCGGGGTCGGCCGGCGCAGGTTGAGGAGGTTGGCGACGAGGATCAGCCCGGCGCCCGACCACGGTGAAGAGATCGATGCGCTCGCCGTACACGAGCCAGCCGGCGACCGCGGTGAGCGGCACGCGCAGGAAATCCATCGGCACGATCATCGTCGCGTCGGCATGGCGCAGCGCCTGCGTCATGCAGTAGTGCGAGTAGGTGCCGCACAGCGCGATCACGACGATCCACGGCCACACCGCCGCGCCGCGGCGTGCGCCAGACGAGCAGCGCCGGCACGATGCCGATCGCCGACTGGACGACGAGCATCCAGAAGATGATCGCGACGACGCTGTCGGTCGCCGGTCAGCGACTTGACGAGGATCATCGAGATCGCGAAGCCGACCGCGGCGGCGAGCGCGATCAGCTGGCCGGGATCGACGTGCTCGAGGCCGGGCACGGACGATCACGGCGACGCCGACCAGGCCGAGCGCGCACGGCGACGATCGCGCGCCGCGCCGGGCCGCTCGCCGAGGAACGCGACCGCGAGCAGCGCAGTCCAGATCGGCATCGTGAACTCGATCGCGACGACCTGCGCGAGCGGGATCATCGTCAGGGCGAGGAACCAGCCGAACTGGGCGCCGTAGTGGACCGTGTTGCGCGCGACGTGCGGCGCCGATCCGGCGCGGTCCGCATCGCCGCCGAGGCCGCCGCTCGCGTGCACCAGCGGCCAGAGCAGCACGAAGCCGAGCAGCGAGCGCATCTCCATGATCTGGAAGACGTGCAGCGTGCGTGTCGCCTCGCGGCCGGCGACGGCCATGACGACCATCGCCGTCAGCCAGCCATCGCCATCCAGGCGATGGCCTTGCGCGGGGAACGGGGTCGCCGCCGGCATGGCGGCGATTCTGGCCGAGGCAGCGCGTCAGCGCCGTCGGCCGTCGGCCGCCGCCAGCGGCCGCCGACGATCCGGTAAGCACCGCAGCCGCGCGGCAGCGACGATGATGCGACGCGAGCGCACGTCCGCGCCTTCCAGGAGATCTCGCATGACGACCATTCGTACGACGCGATCGTGATCGGCGCCGGCCAGGCCGGCCCGTTCCTCGCCGTCCGGCTGGCCAGGCCGGGCATGCGAGACCGCGCTGATCGAGCGCGAGCACCTCGGCGGCACCTGCGTCAACGACGGCTGCATCCCGACCAAGACGCTGGTCGCGAGCGCGCGCGCCGCGCACGTCGTGCGGCGCGCGGCCGACTACGGCGTCCGCGATCGACGGCGCGGTGCGCGTCGACATGAAGGCCGTGAAGGCGCGCAAGGACCGCGTCGTCGCCGCAGTCGATCGACAGGCATCGGCGAACTGGCTCGCGGCGACGCCGAACCTGACGCTCGTCTGGGGCCAGGCGCGCTTCACCGGCGCCGCACGCGGTCGAGGTGAACGGCGCGACGCTGCACAGCGCCGCAGATCTTCCTCAACGTCGGCGGCCGCGCGGTGCTGCCGCACGTGGCACGGCATCGCCGACGTGCCGGTGCTGACCAACATCATCGATGATGGCGCTCGACACGCTGCCCGAGCACCTGATCGTCGCCGGCGGCAGCTACATCGGCCTCGAGTTCGCGCAGATGTACCGCCGCTTCGGCGCGCGCGTCACGGTGGTCGAGTACGGCGACCGGCTGATCGCGCGCGAGGACCCCGAGGTCTCGCGCGAGGTGCAGGCGATCCTCGAGCGCGAGGGCATCGCGTTCCACTTCTCGGTGCAGAGCGCCAGCGGTGAGCCCGGCGCAGGCGCGGCCAGCGGCGTGCGCGTCGTCGCTCGGCGCCGGCGGCGCGCGCACGCGTGCGTCGACAGGCAGCCACCTGCTCGCCGCCGTCGGCCGCAAGCCCAACACCGACGACCTCGGCCTCGAGCAAGGCCGGCATCGCGACCGACGCGCGCGGCTACATCGTCGTCGACGACGAGCTGCGCACCAACGTGCCGGGCGTCTGGGCGCTCGGCGACGCGAACGGCCGCGGCGCGTTCACCCACACCTCGTTCAACGACCACCAGATCGTCGCCGACAACCTGCTCGCACGGCGGCAAGCGCCGCGTCAGCGACCGCATCACGCGCCTATGCGCTCTTCATCGACCCGCCGCTCGGCCGGGTCGGCATGAGCGAGGCCGAGGTGCGCGCGCGGGCGAGCCGGCGCTGGTCGGCGTGATGCCGATGACGCGCGTCGGCCGCGCCAAGGAGCGCGGCGAGACGCAGGGCTTCATGAAGGTGCTCGTCGACGCCGAGAGCGAGCGCATCCTCGGCGCCTCGCTGCTCGTGCATCGAGGGCGACGAGATCGTCCACTCGCTGCTCGACGTCATGGCCGCCGACGCCTCGTACAAGGTGATCGAACGCGCGGTGCACATCCACCCGACGGTGAGCGAGCTGATCCCGACGCTGCTCGGCCAGCTCGTGCCGCTGGCGCTGCCGGCCTGAGGGCGGTCAGTCCGCGAGCGGCGTCAGTCGCGGCACTTGCTGCTGCAGCGCCGCCCAGCCCTCGCGCCTGGGCGCTCCAGGGTCGCGATGTTGGCTTCGAAGATCGACTTCAGGGTTCGCAAACGCAGCGAGAGAGCGCTCGATGCTTTCCGCTTCGCGCAGAAGGTGCAGCGTCAGGTAGCGGTGAACGGTTGGTGGCGTTGCCGAGGTCGTCCGGGCGTCGGTTGCCAGCGAAGCTGGTAGCGGGATGAAAGCTCGCGATCTGGATGCACGACCCTCGAGCTCGAGCTCGACCAGCGCCGCCTCCGCGACGGTGAGGGAATTCGTTGAAGTCCGCGAGAGTCGGCGAGCACGTGCGGGTGAGATCAGGGCGTGGTCTCGACGCGCTCCTGAGGCTCGACGGCTAGCACGCTGCAGCTCGTCGAACAGGCTCGCCAGCAGCGCCGCCGTGTTCGCTCGCCTGGCTGACGACGTAGCGTACAAGGCCCCTGACCTGCGGCGCGCGCGCGAACGGGCAGAGCTGCAGGCCGATCACCGCACGCTCGACCCAGGCGCGCGTCTCGGCGAGTGCACGGTCGCTCATCGCCGCCACTGTCGGCCCACGGCGTGCCGTGTCAACTGGCGATGTGAGGCGAACGTGACCTTGCGGTGAAGCGGGCGTGACCCGCGCTGGCGACACTTCGGACCGTGCCACGCGCAGGAGACGACCATGTGACCGCCGGCCCGCCCCGCCGACCGAAGCCGGACCGCGAAAGCCCCCGCATGGCGGCGCTGCCCGGCCAGATCGTCCGCGTCCACTGCAGGGCGGCGGTGCGCTCGGCGCCTACCAGGTCGGCGTCTACGAGGCGCTGCACGAGGCCGGCATCGAGCCCGACTGGGTGATCGGCACCTCGATCGGCGCGATCAACGCGGCGCTGATCTGCGGCAACGAGCCCGCAGCACCGCCTCGACCGGCTGCGCGACTTCTGGCGCCAGCGTCGAGCAGCAGGCGCTTCGGCGCCGAGCCCGCTCGATCCGTGCTGGGCATGGCGACGATGCTCGGCACGATGACGCACGGTGCTGCGCGGCATCCCGTCGTTCTTCACGCCGAACCTGCCGGCGCTGCGCGGGCGTCAGCGCGCAGGCGAGCGTCGAGCACGCGTCCTACTACAGCACCGCGCCGCTGCGCGAGACGCTGTCCGAGCTGATCGACCTGGAAGTACCTGGCGCGAATGCAAGCACGCGCCTCACCGTCGGCGCGGTCAACGTGCCGCAGCGGCGAGATGCGCTACTTCGACAGCCGCGAGCAGCCGCTCGGCGTCGAGCACGTGATGGCCTCGGGCGCGCTGCCGCCGGCGTTCCGGCGCGGTGCGCATCGACGGCGAGCCGTACTGGGACGGCGGCATCTACTCGAACACGCCGATCGAGGCGGTGCTCGACGACAAGCCGCGCCGCGACTCGCTGATCTTCGCGGTCAACGTCTGGCACCAGACAGGCGCCCGAGCCGAGCTCGATCTGGCAGGTGATGGCGCGGCAGAAGGACATCCAGTACGCGAGCCGCGCCGACAGCCACATCGCGCGCCAGAAGCAGATCCACCATCTGCGCCACATCATCCGCGAGCTGACCAAGGCAGCTGCCGGCCGCGAAGCACGAACGACGCGAAGGTCAAGGAGCTCGCGTCGTGGGGCTGCGGCACGCAGATGCACGTCGCGCATCTGCTCGCGCCCGCGCCTCGACGAGCGAGGACCACACCAAGGACATCGACTTTCACGCCGGCCGGCATCCGCGCGCTGGCGCGACGCCGGCCACGCCGACACGATGCGGATGATCGAGCGCGCGCCGTGGCAGGCGCCTGCCGATCCGATCGAAGGCGTGATCGAGCACGTCTCGACGGGCGCGCTCGAGGTCGCGATCGCCATGCCGATCGTCCTCGCCAGCCTCGCCTTCGCCGTCGCCGCGCTCTGCGCCGGCGTGCATGGGCTACGCGATCCAGCGCGGCGCGACTGCACCGTCGCCGCCGTCGACGAGTCGTCACGCAAGCGCACGGTACGGCGTCTGCTTGAGCCTGCTCGAAGCCGCGCTCTGGGTCGCCGGCGGTCTCGATCGTCGCCCAGGCGCTGCAGCTGCTGCCGCAGATGCCGGCGGGCTACGCGATCAGCCGCTGGACCGCGATCGGCGGCGCGCTGCTCGGCCTCGGCGCCTACATCAACGGCGCCTGCGTCTTCGGCGCGATCGCGCGCTTCGGCTCGGGCGAGTGGGCCTACATCGTCACGCCGATCGGCTTCTACCTCGGCTGCCTCGCAGCGTCGTCGCCCTTGTTCGGCGTGCCGATGCCGACGACGCTTCCAGGCCGATCGCCGGTGCTCGCGGGCGCCGGCATGGGTCGCCGCTGCGTCTTCGTCGCCTTCGCGCTCTGGCGCGTCGTCCGCGCCGTGGACCGGCAGCGACAAGCCGCTGGCGCGCGCTGGCACGAGGCGCTCGCGGCACGCGTCTGGTCGGCGCACGCGGCGACGACGGTGATCGGCATCACCTTCGCCGTCATGCTCGCTCCTTGTCGGCGGCTGGGCCTACACCGACGTGCTCGCCGAGCTCGCGCGCGGCATGTCGGCGAGCGTCGGCGCGCGTTGCTTGCTCGCGGCGTGTCTCCTGCTCGGCGCGCGGCGCTGGGCGGCTGGACCGCGGGACTGTTCCGCAGCACGCGCCTGTCGCTGTCGCAGCTGCTGCGCTGTCTCGTCGGCGGCGTCGCTCATGGGCTGGGGCAGCGTGCTCCTGCCCGGCGGCAACGACGGCGCTGATCCTGGTCGGCATGCCGCTCGCGTGGCCCTACGCTGGCTCGCGGTCGCGATCGATGTGCGCTGACGATCGCGATCGCGCAGCTTCACTTCGCGGCGGCGAGCGCGGCCGCGTCAGGCGCGTTCCAGCCGCCGCCGAGCGCGCGGTAGATCGCTGACCAGCGCCGTCGCCTGGCCGACCTGCGCCCGCACCAGCGCATCGCGCGCGACGAGCGACTGGCGCTCGGCGTCGAGCACGACCAGGAAGTCGACCGCGCCGGCATCGAAGCGCAGCTTCGACAGCCGCGTCGCCTCCTCGGCGTTGCGCGCCGCGCTGGCAAGCTTGTCGGTCTGCTCGCGCCGAATGCGCGTGAACTGGCTGAGCGCGCCCTCGGTTTCCTCGAGCGCGATCGCGACGGTCTGCTCGTAGCCGGCAAGCGCCTGCAGGGCACGCGCCTCGCTGCGCCGCGATGCGCGAGCGGACGCGGCCGAAGTCGAGCAGCGGCCAGGTCAGCCCGGCGACGAGCGAATACTGCTGCGAGCTCGCTCTGTGCCGAATCGGCTCACCTGGTTGCTGGCGAAGCCGATCAGGCCGGCCAGGCTGACGCGCGGAAAGAGGTCGGCGGTGGCGACGCCGATCGTCCGCCGTCGCCGCCGCGAGCTGACGCTCGGCGACTGGACCAGGATCGGGACGGCGGCGCAGCAGCTGCTCGGGCGTGCCGAGCGGCAGGGCCGAGAGATCGGTCACCGGCAGCGTCGGCAGCAGGCTGCGGCGTCGCGAGCCGCGGCCGCGATCTCGCGCAGCGGCTCGCGCGGCCAGCGTCGCGATGCGATAGGCGCTGCGGTCGATCGCCACCTGCAGCGCCGGCAGGGTCGCCTCGGTGCTGTCGTAGCTGGGTCTGCGCGCGCGCGACGTCGAGCTGCGTGCCGCGCCCGGCGTCGAGACGAGCGCTGCGTCAGGCGCAAGCGACTCGCGCTGGTTGACGATCGAATCGCGCGCCACCGTCACGCGCAGCTGCAGGCCGCGCAGCTCGAGGTAGTTGCGCGCCACCTCGGCGGCGACGACCGTCTGCGCCGCGTGCACGCCGGCCACGGACGCGTCGACCTGGGCCGCCGCCGACTCGCTCGCGCGGCGGTTGCGGCCGAAGAAGTCGAGCTCCCAGTTGGCGGTGAAGCCGGCGTCGTAGAAGCTGCGTCGTTGCGCTGGCTGCGCGATGCGCCGGGCAGCAGGTATTCGGGCGTCAGCGAGCGGCTGGCGTCGGCGGCAACGCCGATCTCGGGCAGCTGCTCGGCGCGCGCGCCCTGCAGCGTCGCCCGCGATTCCTGCAGCCGCGCCTGGGCGATGCGGACGTCGCCGTTGGCGGCGAGGCCGCGCTCGATCAGCGCCGACAGCATCGGCGTCGCCGAAGCCGCGCCAGAAGGCGGCGATGTCGGCGGCCGGCGGACTGGCGCCGTGGCGGCCGGCGCGTTGACGAAGCCGGCGGATCGAGCGCCAGCTTCGGGCTCGCGGTAGTCGGCGACCGACGGCGCAGCCGGCCGACGAGGAGCGCGATCGCCGAGCGCGACGACGCGAGCAGCCGGCGGCGACGACGGCGCCCAGCGGCGCCGGCCTATTCACCAGCGCCTCGCGCTCGGCTAGCGGCAGCGCCGCGCCGGCGGCGCCGGCGGCTGCGCCTCGGCGCGCTGCAGCCGTTCGGCTGCGCCGCGCGCAGCAGCACGTAGAACACCGGCGTCAGGAAGATGCCGAACAGCGTCACGCCGAGCATCCCGGAGAACACGGCGATGCCCATCGCCCGGCGCATCTCGCTGCCCGGCGCCGCTGCCGAAGATCAGCGGCAGCACGCCGGCGCAGAACGCGATCGAGGTCATCAGGATCGGCCGCAGGCGCATCCGGCAGGCGTGGATGATCGGCGTCGAGCAGCGCCTCGCCGCGCTCCTCGAGCTCCTTCGCGAACTCGACGATCAGGATCGCGTTCTTGCACGCGAGGCCGACCAGCACCACCAGCGCCACCTGGGTGAAGATGTTGAGGTCGCCCGGCTGCGCGAACGGCGGGAAGTGCGACAGCCAGACGCCGAACAGCGCCGCGAGCACGCACATCGGCACGATCAGGACGATCGCCATCGGCAGGCTCCAGCTCTCGTACTGCGCCGCCAGCACCAGGACGACGCAGCAGCACCGCGATCATCATCACCGCGGCGAGCACCGGCACCTGCCGTCGTCGTGCCGGGCAGGGTGATAGTCGCGCGTCAGCCGGTCCTGGTAGGTGAGCTCGGTCCACTCGTAGCCCATGCCGCGCGGCAGCGTGCGCTTCAGCAGCGTCTCGATCTCGGCCTCGGCCTGACCCGACGAGAAGCCGGGGTTGGCCGCGCCGTTGACGTCGGCCGACGGATAGCCGTTGTAGCGGCGTCACCCGGGTCGGGCCGAAGGTCGGCTCGACCGTCATCAGCGCGCCGAGCGGCACCATCTCGCCGGCGCGCGTTGCTGCGTCTTCAGCCGGCCGATCGCCTGCGCGTCGGCGCGAAACGGCGCGTCGGCCTGCACGATCACCTGGTAGGTCTTGCCGAACTTGGTGAAGTCGTTGACGTAGAGCGAGCCGAGGTTGACCTGCATCGTGTCGTAGATGTCGCCGCAGGTTCACGCCCATCTGCTTGGCGCGGACGCGGTCGACGTTGGCGTAGAGCTGCGGCACGTTGATGTCGTAGGTCGAGTACGGCGTGCCGATGCTCGACTTCGGGTTGCCGTAGATCTGGCCGAGCGTGCCCCAGACCGCGCCGTACAGCGCCTGCTCGCCGAGGCCCTCGCGGTCCTGCACCTGCAGCTTGAAGCCGCCGGCGTTGCCGAGGCCGTCGACCGCGGGCGGCGGCACGACGAACATGCGCGCGCCCTGGATCTGCTGGATCGCGCCGTTGACCTTGCCGAGGATCGCGAACTTCGACAGCTCGGGCGGACTTGCGCTCCTCGAACGGCGTCAGGCCGAAGAAGACGATCCCTTCGTTCGGCGCCGCCGAGAAGCCGGCGATCGACAGGCCCGGGAAGGCGACCGAGTCGACGATGCCCGGCATCTTCAGGGCGATGTCGCTCATGCGCCGGATCACCGCCTCGGTGCGGTCGAGCGAGGCGCCGGCCGGCAGCTGGGCGATGCCGATCAGGTACTGCTTGTCGGGCGCCGGAACGAAGCCCGGCGGGAATGCGCGTGAAGAGCAAGCGCGGTCGAGCGCGAGCAGCACCGGCGTAGACGACCATCGCGATCGACTTGCGCTTGCAGGATGCCGCGTCACGCCGCGGCCGTAGCCTTCGCTGCGGCGGCCGAACCAGCCGTTGAACCAGCGGAAGAAGCGGGCCGAAGACGCGTGTCCATGCGCGCGCGTCAGCCAGTCCTTGGCGCATCGTGCGGACGCAGCAGCGAGCGCGCTCAGCGCCGGCGAGAGCGTCAGCGAGTTGAACGCCGAGATCACCGTGCTGATCGCGATCGTGACCGCGAACTGCTTGTAGAACTGGCCGGTGAGGCCGGGCACGAACGCGAGCGGAACGAACACCGCGCAGAGCACCGAGCGCGATCGCGACGATCGGCCCCGAGACCTCCTGCATCGCCTTCGACGGTCGCGTCGTGCGCGCTGAGCGCCGCCTCGATGTTGCGCTCGGCGTTCTCGACCACGACGATCGCGTCGTCGACGACGATGCCGATCGCGAGCACCAGCCCGAACAGCGTCAGCGTGTTGATCGAGTAGCCGAGCAGGAGCAGGAACGCGAAGGTGCCGACGATCGACACCGGCACCGCGAGCAGCGGGATGATCGAGGCGCGCCAGGTCTGCAGGAAGATGATGACGACCAGCACCACCAGCAGCGACCGCGATGAACAGCGTCTCGATCACCTTCTGGATCGAGGTCTGCACGAAGCGCGTCGGGTCGTAGACGATGCTGTAGCTCATGCCCTGCGGGAAAGTCGGGCTTGAGCCGCTCCATCGTCGCGCGCACGTTGTTCGAGAGCGCGAGCGCGTTCGAGCCCGGCGCCTGGAAGATGGCGATCGCCGCCGCCTCCTTGTTGTTGAGCAGGCTGCGCAGCGAATACGTGCCCGCGACGAGCTCGACCCGGCCGAGGTCGCGGATCCGGATCAGCCCGCCGGTCGCCGGCTCGGTGCGGACGATGATGTCGGCGAACTCCTCCTCGGTCGTCGAGCCGGCCCTGCGTGTTGACCGCGAGCTGGAACTCGGTGCCGCTGCGGCGCCGGCGGCGCGCCGACCGTGCCGGCGGCGACCTGCGCGTTCTGCTCGCGGATCGCGGCGATCACCTCGCCGGTCGTGATGCTGCGCGCCGCGAGCTTGGCCGGATCGAGCCAGATGCGCATCGCGTAGTCGCCGGCGCCGAACATGATCACCGAGCCCATGCCCGGGATGCGCAGCAGCTCGTCGCGGACGTTGAGCTGGCCGTAGTTGCGCAGGTAGAGCGCGTCGTGGCTGTTGTCGGGGCTGACGAGGTGGACGACCATCGTCAGGTTCGGGCTCGACTTCTCGGTCGTCACGCCGATCTGGCGGACGATGTCGGGAACCCGCGGCAGCGCCCGGTTGATCCGGTTCTGCACCGCGGTCTCGGCGACCTCGGGGTTGGTGCCGATCTTGAACGTGACGGTGAGCGTCAGGCTGCCGTCGGCGCTCGCCTGCGAGTCGAAGTAGAGCAGGTTCTCGACGCCGTTGATCTGCTCCTCGAGCGGCGTCGCCACGGTCTCCGAGATGACGCGCGGGTTGGCGCCCGGGAACTGCGCGCGCGACGACGATCTGCGGCGGCGCGACCTCGGGGTACTCGGAGATCGGCAGCTGGAAGATCGCCAGCAGGCCGACCAGGAAGATGAAGATCGAGATCACGCCGGCGAAGCGCGGCCGGTCGATGAAGAAGCGCGAGATGTCCATGCGCGCGTCCGCTCAGCTCTTCGCCGTCGAGGCGGGCGCGCCGGCGCGGGCCGGGGCCGGCGGCGCGGAAGATCGGCATGCCCTGCGGCATCGACCTTGAGCACCTGCGGCGCGACCGGCACGCCGGGAATGATGCGCTGCAGGCCGTCGACGACGACGTTCTCGCCCGGCCTTGACGTTGCCGCGCACGACGCGCATGCCGTCGTGCAGCGCGCCGAGCTTGACCTCGCGGAACTGCGGCGGGCCGCGTCGGCGCCGACGACGTAGACGAACTTCTTGGTCTGATCGGTGCCGATCGCGCGATCCGGGCACGAGCACCGCGTCGTACGGCGTCGGGTCCTCCATGCGCAGCCGCGCCGCCAGCGCCGGGAGTGAACTGGCCCTTGGCGTTGTCGAAGCTGGCGCGCATGCGGATCGCGCCGGTCTGCGGATTGAGGCGGTTGTCGACGAAGTCGAGCCTGGCCGTCGTGCGGGAAGCCCTGCTCGTTGGCCAGGCGCCATCCGCACCTTCGGCGCCTTGCGCCGGCGGCGCTTCGCGCTGCAAGCTGCAGGTAGGTCTGCTCGCTGCCGTCGAAGTAGGCGTAGACCTTGCTCACGCCGGCGATCGAGGTCAGCACCGACTGCTCGTTGACGAGGTTGCCGACGGTGATGTTGGCGCGCGAGGCGCGCCCGCGATCGGCGCACGCACCTGGGTGTACTCGAGATTGAGCCGGGCGACGCGCAGCGCCGCCTCGGCGCCCGAGCACGTCGGCCTGCGAGGTGCGCGATGCCGGAGGTCCACTGGTCGACTTCCTGCGCGAGACGGCCTGCGAGTCGAGCAGCTTCTGCGCCCGCGCGAGCTCGCTCTGCGCCAGTTCGAGCTTGGCCTTGGTCGACGCCAGCTGCGACTGCGCGCGCGCCGACCTCGGCCTCGAACGGGCGCGGGTCGATCGTGAACAGCAGCTCGCCCTTCTGCACGAAGGCGCCGTCGACGAAGTGGACCTTGTCGATCGTGCCCGAGACGCGCGGCCGCAGCTCGACGTACTCGGTCGCCTCGAGACGGCCGCTGAATTCCTCGCTGTCGGTGACGCTGCGCTGCACCGCCGGCGCGACGCTGACCGGCGGCGCGTGCGGCGGGCCGCCCTGCGCGTCGGCGGGGTCGCCGCAGCCGCCGAGCATGGCAACGACAACCGCGGCCAGCGTCAACGCGGCCGCGGCCAGCGCCCTCGTCGTCGACGGCACGAACGGGATGGACGGCAAGCCCTCGGCGAGCGAAGGCAGGCGAACGATTTTCGACATTGACAACTCCCTCGAAAGGACGCGCTGCGTCGGCACGTCTTGTCTTCTCAGGGCAAATACTATCGACGCTTGCCGACTCTGCGCTGGACCCGGCCCACGACGGGCTGTTCCATCGCCCGTTCGGCTAGGGCCCACTCTGCGAGACGAAACGCGAGTTCTACCGGGCAAGTAAAGGCCCCCGCGGGGAGGGCCTTTACGATTCGCGTGGTTGCGAGGGCAGGATTTGAACCTGCGACCTTTGGGTTATGAGCCCAACGAGCTACCAGACTGCTCCACCTCGCGACTGGAAGCGAGCGAGTATACCAGCGCAGCCTCGCGCCGAGCGTGCTCAGAGCCCGCGCTGACTGCAGGGTCTCGAGGAAGCGCGCGGCTGTTCTGGTAGCCGATCAGCCGCGGCCGCCGCGGATCTCGTGGCCCGCGGCGTCGAAGAAGATCGTTCCCGGCGGGCCGAACAGGCGGAAGCGCTTCAGCAGCGTCGCGGTCCTCGGCGCTGTTGGCGGTGACGTCGGCCTTCAGCAGCAGCGCGCCGGCGAGCTTCGCTGCACCGCCGGATCGGCTGAAGGTGAAGCGCTCCATCTCCTTGCACGAGACGCACCAGTCGGCATAGAAATCGAGCATCACCGGACGGCCGGCCGCTGCGCAGCGCGGCGTCGAGCTCGGCGATGCTGCGGACCGGCTGTGAAGCGCGGGCATTCCGGCGACGCGTCGACGTCGCTGCTTGCGACGAGAAGCGGGCCAGCGGCTGCAAGCGGATCGGTCGCGCCCGACGCCGCGCCGACGACCTGCAGCACGCCGACGAGGCCGAGCAAGGCGGCGATCGCCTGGCGCCAGCGCGCAGGCGCGGCACGGCGGTTGGCAGGCGCCGCGGCGACGGCGCGCGGCGCGGCGCGCGGCGCCCGTCCGGCCGACCACGAGCAGGCCGGCCGCGCCGAGCGCGAGCAGCGCCCCAGAGCGCCAGCGCGAGCGGCCCGGGCAGGATCGGCTGCACGGTCCAGAGCGCGACGCCGAGCAGCAGCACGCCGAACGCGCGCCTTGACCTCGACCATCCAGGCGCCGGCGCGCGGCAAGCAGCGCGCCTGCCGAGGCGCCGACGAGCAGCAGCGGCACGCTCATGCCGGCGGCGAGCGAGAACAGCGCCAGTGCCGCCGAGCCAGACGTCGCGCGTCTGGCTGAGATAGAGCAAGGCGCCGGCGAGCGGCGCGGCGACGCACGGGCTGACGATGAGCGCCGAGACGCCGCCCATCGCGCACACGCCGGCGACGCGCCGCCGGCCGGCAGCGTCTGCGCCGCCGAGGCGAACTCGGACGGCGAGCGCCGACGGCAGCTGCACGTTCGTAGACGCCGAACATCGACAGCGACAGCGCCACCAGGCCGAGCGCGAAGGCGCCGAGCACCCACGGGTTCTGCAGCGCCGCGGCGAGGCCTTCGCCGGCCAGGCCGGCGGCGACGCCGAACAGCGGTGTAGACGACCGCCATGCCGAACGAGTACGACGCCGCGAGGCGCGAAGCCGCGGCGGCGCGACACGACCGCGCCGGCGCTCTGCCACGCCGTGCCGCCGCGCCGGCGACGGCCGGCGTCGGCTCAGTGCGCCGGCCTGGCCGACGATGATCGACGAGACGATCGGCAGCATCGGCAGCACGCACGGCGTGAGCGAGAGCAGCAGGCCGGCGATGAAGAACGCGCCGACGATCGACCAGAACGAGCCGCCGCGCAGCACGGCTTCGATCGCGCCGAGCTCGCCGCCGGCGGCGGTCGAGGCGCCGCGCTCGTCGACGACGGCCGCGCCGCCGGCGCCGGCGAAGCGCCGGCCGGACGTCGACGATGCGCCGTGCCGGCGCCGCCGAAGCCGGCCAGGCTGATCGCCGCCGCGCTCTGCATCGGCGGATAGCACAGGCCCGCGTCGGCGCAGCCCTGGCTCGGTGACGACGAGGCGGAACTCGGCGCCGCGCCTGCTCGACCGGGACGACGATCGTGATCTGCGTTGCGGTAGGTCTCGACGTTCTTCTCGAAGGTCTCGTCGTACTTCGACCTTGCCGGGCGGGATCAGCGGCCGGGCCGAGCGTCGCGCCGTTGGCGGCGAACTTGAACTGCTCGCGGTAGAGGTAGTAGCCGGGGGCGATCGTCGAAGGTGACCTCGACCGACTTCGGCGTCGATGCGGCCGGGCCGAGAACTGGAACGCCTTGTCGGGCTCGAGGAAGTCGTCGGCGGCGCGCGCCGAGCCGACGTCGCCGCGAGCAGGCGAGCGAGCAGAAGAGCGGAGCCGCGGCCAGCGAGGACCGGCGAGGCGCGCCAGGGCGAAGATTCGTGCCTGCATGAAGTTGGTCGGGCCGGGCCGAAGCGGCTTACAGGCGCCGTTAGCGAAGAACCGGCGCCGGGTGAGCACCAGCGCCAGATAGTAGCCGCTGCACGCATACCCTGTGAGGATCAGGAGCGGCTGCGACCGGATCGGCCGGCAATGCTTGCCCGAGAACGAGCGGCCGAACCAGGTCGACCGCCGCCTTCAGCGGCAGCACCTCGGGCGACGCCCTGCAGCCACGGCGGCATCTGGGCGATCGGGGAAATACACGCCCGAGAGGAAGGTCATCGGCGTGATGACGAGGGTGAAGTAGTAGGTGAAGAAGTCGTAACCCTTGGCGAGCGGCGTTGAAGACCAGCGCCAACGAAGCGAACGTGATCCCGGCCAGGCCGAGCACCGGCAGCGCCAGCAGCATCGCTCGGCGCCCGGCTGATGCCGAGCAGGAAGATGACGACCAGGATCGCGGCGCACGAGAACAGCGCCTTGATCGCCGCCCAGAGCATCTCGGCGAAGACGATGTCGTCGAGCGCGATCGGCGCGTTGAGGATCGAGTCCCAGGTCTTCTGCACCGCCATCCGCGAGTACGCCGAATAGAGCGCCTCGAAGGTGGCGGCGAGCGCGGCGCTGACGGCGACGCTGCCCGAGGCCAGGTACTCGATGTAGGCAGGCCGTCGATCTGGCCGATCAGCGAGCCGACGCCGTAGCCGAACGCGACCAGCGTGATCAGCGGCTCGGCGATGTTGCCGAGGATGCTCGGCCCGGCGAGCTTCTTCCAGACCAGGAGGTTTGCGCATCACGACCGGCCAGAAGCGGCGGTGAGGTGCGGCGCGGCGTAGAAGGAAGCCAGCATCGATGTTCGCGCAATGACGCCGGCCGAGCAGCCGGGCCGCCCCAGGCCCGGCCGCGCCTCGTCGGGGGCAGCGAACGAAGTGAGCGTGAGGGCTTCATGAGTCGTCCCGGATCTGGCGGCCGGTGAGCTTGAGGAACAGGTCCTCGAGGTTCGCCGGGCCGGTGCAGGTAGCGGATCGGCGTGGTCGTCGGCCAGCGCATCGAGCAGCGCGCTTGGCCTCGCGCAGGTAGAAGAACACCGTCTCGCCGCTGGTCTCGACGCGCTCGGCGAGCGCCGCATGCGTGCGCCGCGCGTGCGGCGCGCGCCGTCGCCGTAGACCTCGACGACGTCGCTCTCGAGGTGCTCGGCGATCAGCTTGCGCGGCGTGCCTTCGGCGATCTTCCTGCCGTGGTCGAGGACGATCAGGCGGTCGCAGAGGCGCTCGGCCTCGTCCATGAAGTGCGTCGTGAGCAGGATCGCCTTGCCCTGCTGCAGCAGGTTCTGCAGCCGCTCCCACATCAGGTGGCGCGCCTGCGGGTCGAGCGCCGGTGGTCGGCTCGTCGAGGAGCAGCAGGTCGGGGTCGTTGACGAGCGCGCGGCCGAGCGAGAGCCGGCGCTTCATGCCGCCCGAGAGCTCGCCCGGCTTGGCGTCCGGCCTTCGACTGCAGCGCCGCGAACTCGAGCAGCTTCGGCACGCGCTCGTCGATCGACGCGCGCGACAGGCCGAAGTACGCGCCGTAGACGCGCAGGTTCTCGGCGCAGGTGAAGTCGGGGTCGAGGCTGTCGAACTGGGTGACGACGCCGATCCGCTTCTTCGCCTCGCGCACCTGGCCGGCAGCGGCATGGCCGAAGGCCTCGATCGTCGCCGGCGTCGGCGCCGGTCGAGGCCGAGGCAGATGCGGATCGTCGTCGTCTTGCCGGCGCCGTTCGGGCCGATCACGCCGAGGCACTCGCCCGGCATGATCTCGAGCGACAGGTCGTCGACGACGGTGGCGTCGCCGAACTTCTTCGGTCAGGTGGGCGATGCGAAGAAGCGGCTCGGGCATGCCCGCGCTCCCCGGCCGGCCGGATCAGGACGTCGGCGGCGGCTTCGGTCTCGACCGGCATGCGGCCGGTCGACGAGCTCGACGAAGGCCATCGGCGCGTTGTCGCCGACGCGAAAGCCCATCTTCAGGATCCGCGTGTAGCCGCCCGGACGCGCCTTGGTAGCGCGGGCCGATCTCGGCGAACAGCTTGGTGACGATGGCGCGGTCGCGCAGGCGGTCGAACGCCGAGGCGGCGGTTGGCGAGCGTCGGCTCCTTGCCGAGCGTGATGAGCGGCTCGACGACGCGGCGCAGCTCCTTGGCCTTGGGCAGAGTCGTCTTGATCGCCTCGTGCTGGAGCAGCGAGACGCACATGTTGCGCAGCATCGCCAGGCTGATGCTCGCTCGTGCGGTTGAGCTTTCTCGAGTCCGTGTCCGTGACGCATGGTGCTTTCCTTTCCTGTTGTGAGACCGCCAGCCGTGTCAGGTACTGGCGGACTGCACCGCGGATCGCCGAGGCGACGGCCTCGTGTTTTCCTTATCGCTTGTCGAGGCCCTGCGGGGCCAGTTCTCCAGCCGCGCACCGAGCGTGAGCCCGCGCGACGCCAGCACTTCCTTGATTCTCGTTCGAGCGACTTGCGGCCGAGGTTCGGCGTCTTCAGCAGCTCGGTCTCGGTGCGCTGGATCAGGTCGCCGATGTAGTAGATGTTCTCGGCCTTCAGGCAGTTCGCCGAGCGCACCGTGAGCTCGAGCTCGTCGACCGGGCGCAGCAGGATCGGGTCGAACTGCGTCGTCGTCTTGGGCATGCGGCTCGAACATGCTCGCCGATCTGGCCTTCGAGCTGCGCGAACACCGCCAGCTGCTCGACCAGGATCTTGGCCGACGAGCGGATCGCCTCTTCCGGCGTGATCGCGCCGTTGGTGGCGATCTCCATGACCAGCTTGTCGAGGTCGGTGCGCTGCTCGACGCGGGCGCTCTCGACCGTGTAGCTCACGCGCGAGACCGGCGAGAACGAGGCGTCGAGGACGATCCGGCCGATCGACTTGGTCGGCTCGTCGCCGTAGCGGCGCAGGTTGCCCGGGCACGTAGCTGCGGCCCTTCTCGACCTTGATCTGCATGTCGAGCTTGCCGCCCGACGACAGGTTGGCGATGACGTGCTCGGGGTTGATGATCTCGACGTCGTGCGGCGTCTGGATGTCGCCGGCCGTGACCGGGCCCTCGCCTTCCTTGCGCAGGACGAGCGTGACCTCGTCGCGGTTGTGCAGGCGAAACACCACGCCCTTCAGGTTCAGCATGATGTGGACGACGTCTTCCTGCACGCCGTCGATCGCCGAGTACTCGTGCAGCACGCCGGCGATCGTGCACTTCGGTCGGCGCGTAGCCGACCATCGACGACAGCAGGCACGCGGCGCAGCGCGTTGCCGAGCGTGTGGCCGTAGCCGCGCTCGAACGGCTCGAGGGTGACCTTGGCTTTGTTGCCGCCGAGCGGCTCGACGTTGATGGCTTTGGGTTTCAGCAGATTCGTTTGCATGGAAGTCCTGTTCCTCTCAATACCCTCGGCTCGTTACACCGATAAGGCTGATATGGAGACTGCGCCGGGCTTGATGGAACTGCTCCTGCTGCCGGCAGACGGAGCCAAAAGAAAACCGACAGGGTGGCGGCGACAAGCCGTCACCCCGCTGTCCTTCTCGTACTGCTACCGCGAATACAACTCGACGATCAGCGCTTCCTTGATGTCGGCGCCGAACTCGTCGCGGTCGGGCGCCTTCTTGAAGATGCCCTTCGAGCTTGGCTCGCGTCGACCTGCACCCAGTCGGCCATGCCCTGGCCTTCGGCGAGCTTGACCGCATCGGTGATGCGCAGCTGCGTCTTCGCCTTCTCGCGCACCGCGACCGCGTCGCCGGCCTTGACCGAGTACGAGGCGATGTTGACGACTTCGCCGTTGACCGTGATCGCGCGGTGCGAGACCAGCTGGCGCGCTTCGGCGCGGGTCGAGCCGAAGCCCATGCGGTAGACGACGTTGTCGAGGCGCGACTCGAGCAGCGCCGAGCAGGTTCGCGCCGGTGTTGCCCTTCGCGACGCTCGGCTTCGGCGAAGTAGCGGCCGGAACTGGCGCTCGAGGACGCCGTACATGCGCTTGACCTTCTGCTTCTCGCGCAGCTGGATGCCGTAGTCGGACGTGCGCGTGCCCGGAGGTGCGGCCGTGCTGGCCGGGCTTCGAGTCGAACTTCGCCTTGTCGCCGATCGGCCGGCGCGCGCTCTTCAGGAAGAGGTCGGTCGCTTCACGACGGGAAAGCTTGGCCTTGGGGCCGAGATAACGTGCCACGTGATGTCCTTGCTAGATCATCTGACGCGGCAAGATCCTGCGTGCAGGGTCCTGCGCGAGTCTGGCGAGTGTTGTTGTTGGGCGCTCAGACGGTGGTCTTGCCGAAGCCCGAAGGCTCGTCGAACGAAAATTCTCTCAGATGCGACGGCGCTTCTGCGGCCGGCAGCCGTTGTGCGGCACCGGCGTGACGTCGGAGATCGAGTTGATGCGGATGCCGAGCGAGGCCAGCGCGCGCACCGACGACTCGCGTCCCGGGCCGGGGCCCTTGATGCGGACGTCGAGCGTCTTGATGCCCTGGTCCTGCGCGGCACGGCCGGCCGTCTCGGCGGCGACCTGGGCCGCGAACGGCGTCGACTTGCGCGAGCCCTTGAAGCCCTGGCCGCCGCTCGACGCCCAGGCGAGCGCGCTGCCCTGGCGGTCGGTGATCGTGATGATCGTGTTGTTGAACGAGGCGTGAACGTGCGCGACGCCGTCGGCGACGTTCTTGCGGACCTTCTTGCGCACGCGCTGCGCGGCGGTGCTGACGGGAGGCTTAGCCATGCTGCTGACTTTCCTGAAACTGTTCATGGTCGAGCTCAGGGTGCCGGGCTCACTTCTTGACGAGCGCGCCGCTCTTCGCGCGGGCCCTTGCGAGTGCGCGCGTTGGTCTTGGTGCGCTGGCCGCGCACCGGCAGGCCGCGGCGATGGCGAAAGCCCCGGTAGCAGCCCAGGTCCATCAGCCGCTTGATGTTGATCGACATCTCGCGGCGCAGGTCGCCCTCGATCGGCGATGCGGCCGATCTCCTCGCGGATGCGCTCGAGGTCGGCGTCGGTCAGGTCCTTGACCTTGCGGTCGAACGGAACGCCCGGCGGCGTTGCAGATCTTCTGCGCCGTCGAGCGGCCGATGCCGTAGATCGACGTCAGGCCGATCTCGGCGTGCTTGTGGGGCGGGATGTTGATGCCGGCAATACGTGCCATGGTTCTTCCTGATTAGCCTTGACGCTGCTTGTGGCGCGGATCGGTGCAGATCACGCGCACGACGCCCTTGCGCCGGATCGACCTTGCAATGGCGGCACATCTTCTTGACCGATGCTGCGACTTTCATTTCAGCTCCTTCTGTCATCTTCACTTGGCGCGGAACACGATGCGTGCCCGCGCTCAGGTCGTACGGCGTCAGCTCGACCGTGACCTTGTCGCCGGGCAGGATGCGGATGTAGTGCATGCGCATCTTTCCGGAGATGTGCCCGAGCACGACATGGCCGTTTTCCAGCTTCACACGGAACGTGGCGTTGGGGAGATTCTCGAGAATCTCGCCCTGCATCTGAATGACATCGTCTTTCGCCATGCGTTCCGCGTCGGGCGTCCTTCGTTCGATCTTCAGTCGGTTGAACGGACGTCGAGCCTCAGCTCGCCTTGAAATTGGCCTTCTTGAGCAGCGATTCGTACTGCTGGCTCATGCACATAGCTCTGCACCTGGGCCCAGAAGTCCATCGTCACGACGACGATGATCAGGAGCGACGTGCCGCCGAAGTAGAACGGCACGTTGTATTTGAGGACCAGGAACTCCGGCAGCAGGCACACCGCCGTGATGTAGATCGCGCCGGCAAGCGTCAGCCGCGACAGGATCCGGTCGATGTGGCGCGCCGTCTGGTCGCCCGGGCGGATGCCGGGATGAAGGCGCCGCTCTTCTTCAGGTTGTCGGCCGTCTCGCGGCTGTTGAAGACGAGCGCGGTGTAGAAGAAGCAGAAGAAGACGATCGCCGCGGCGTAGAGCATGACGTAGATCGGCTGGCCCGGTGCGCAGCAGCGACGCCAGGTCCTTCAGCCAGCGCAGGCTGTCGCCGGTCGCGAACCAGCTCACCGCCGTCGTCGGCAGCAGGATGATCGACGACGCGAAGATCGGCGGGATCACGCCCGACATGTTGAGCTTCAGCGGCAGGTGCGACGACTGGCCGCCGTAGACCTTGTTGCCGACCTGGCGCTTGGCGTAGTTGACCAGGATCTTGCGCTGGCCGCGCTCGACGAACACGACCGCGAAGGTCACCGCGGCGACGAGCAGCGATGATGAAGATCGCCGGCGACGATCGACATCGAGCCCTGGCTGACCAGGCTGCCGAACTGGCCGAGCGCGCTCGGCAGGCCGGCGGCGATGCCGGCGAAGATCAGGATCGAGATGCCGTTGCCGAGGCCGCGCTCGGTGATCTGCTCGCCGAGCCACATCAGGAACATCGTCCCGGCGACCAGGCTCACGACCGCGGTCAGGCGAAAGCCGAAGCCCGGGGCGATGACGAGGCCGGGCGAGCCTTCGAGCGCCAGGGCGATGCCGAGCGACTGGAACAGCGCCAGGCCGAGCGTGCCGTAGCGCGTGTACTGCGTGATCTTGCGCCGGCCCGATTCGCCTTCCTTCTTCAGCGCCTCGAGCGTCGGCACGACGTAGGTCATCAGCTGCATGATGATCGACGCCGAGATGTACGGCATGATCCCGAGCGCGAACACGGTGAAGCGCGACAGCGCGCCGCCCGAGAACATGTTGAACAGGCTCAGGATGCCGCCCTGCTGGTCCTGGAACAGCTGCCTGCAGCTGCGTTCGGGTCGATCCCCGGCACGGGGATGTGCGCGCCCAGCCGGTAGACGACGAGCGCGCCCAGCAGGAAGAACAGGCGCCGGCGCAGGTCGCCGAACTTGCCGCTCTTGGCCAGTTGATTCGCGTTCGTTGCCACGTTCGTCGCTTCTCGTTCGTGATCGCGATCAGGCGACCGAGCCGCCGGCCGCTTCGATCGCCGCCTTGGCGCCCGCGGTCGCGAGGATGCCGCCGCTTGAGCGCGACCTTGATCGTCAGCTCGCCGCTCTTGATGACCTTGACGTTCTTGGTCATCTCGCCGATCAGCTTGGCCTGCTTCAGCGTCAGCAGGTCGACCTCGGCAGCGCCCAGGTGCTGCAGCTCGGCCGAGCGTGATCTCGGCGTTGTACTTGAGCAGGTGCGACTTGAAGCCGCGCTTGGGCAAGCGGCGCTGCAGCGGCATCTGGCCGCCTTCGAAGCCGACCTTGTGGTAGCCGCCCGAACGCGACTTCTGGCCCTTGTGGCCGCGGCCCGCGGTCTTGCCCAGGCCCGAGCCGATGCCGCGGCCGACGCGGCGGCGCGCCTTCTTGGCGCCCGCTGCCGGCTTGATGCTGTTCAGTTCCATGTGCTTCGTCCTCTGCGGCGCTCAGAGCACCTTCACCAGGTACGAGACCTTGTCGATCATTCCGCGCACGGCCGGCGTGTCCTCGAGCGTCGACTCGCTGTTGGTCTTGCGCAGGCCGAGGCCGCGCACGGTCGCGCGATGCGACTCGCGCGTGCCGGCGACGCTCTTGACGAGCTTGATCTTGACGGTCTTCTTGTCGGCGCGACTTGGTCGTTCATGGTGCTGCTCTCTCCGCGTCAGCCGAGCGATCTCTTCGACCGTCAGGCCGCGCTTGGCGGCGATCTCGGCCGGCGTGCCGCAGCGCTTCAGGCCGTCGAGCGTGGCGCGGACGATGTTGTAGGGTTCGACGAGCCGAGGCTCTTGCAGACGATGTCGGTCACGCCCATCACCTCGAAGACGGCGCGCATCGGGCCGCCGGCGATGATGCCGTCGCCGGGCTTGGCCGGCGCCATCAGCACACGCGAACGCGCCGTGCTCGCCGACCACCTTGTGGTGGATCGTGCCGTTCTTCAGCTGCACCTTTGATCATGTTGCGGCGCGCCGATTCCATCGCCTTGGTCACCGAGACCGGCACTTCCTTGGCCTTGCCCTTGCCCATGCCGACCCGGCCGTCGCCGTCGCCGACGACGGTGAGCGCGGCGAAGCTGAGCGTGCGGCCGCCCTTGACGACCTTGGTGACGCGGTTGACCGCGATCATCTTTTCCTTCAGGCCGTCGTCGTTGCCTTCGGTCTGGGCGCGGGGATGAAACTTTGCCATCTTGCTATTTCCTTTGCGTCTGCCGTCGCGGCGATCAGAACTGGAGGCCGGCTTCGCGCGCGGCGTCGGCCAGCGCCTTGACGCGGCCGTGGTAGCGGAAGCCGGCGCGGTCGAACGCGACCGTGTCGATGCCGGCGGCCTTGGCCTTCTCGGCGATGCGCTTGCCGACCACCGCCGCGGCGGCGACGTTGCCGCCCTTGCCCGCGACCTTGCTGTCGCCGGCGAGGTCCTTGCGCACGTCGGCTTCGGCCGTCGAGGCGCTGGCGAGCACGCGCGTGCCGTCGTCGGAGATGACGGCTGGCGTAGATGTGCAGGTTGGTGCGGTGCACGGTCAGGCGCGCGACGCGCTGCAGCGCGATGCGGGCACGCGTCTGCTTCGAGCGGCGAAGGCGTTGGTCGTTCTTGTTGAGCATCTCGGTCTCTCCTTACTTCTTCTTCGTTTCCTTGATCGTCACCTTCTCGTCGGCTGTAGCGGATGCCCTTGCCCTTGTAGGGCTCGGGCGGGCGCAGCGCGCGCACTTCGGCGGCGACCTGGCCGACCGCCTGGCGGTCGAAGCCCGTGATCACGATCTCGGTCTGCGTCGGGCACTGCACCTTGACGCCGGCCGGGCATGTCCTTGGCGACCGGATGCGAGAAGCCGATCTGCAGGTTGAGCTTGCTGCCCTGGCGGCTGGCGCGATAGCCCACGCCGACCAGGATTGAGCTTCTTCTCGAAAGCCCTTGGTGACGCCGCCGACCATGTTGTTGCGACCAGCGCGCGCATCGTCCCCGACATCGCGTCGGCTTCGGGCGAATCGTTGGCCGGCGTGAACATCAGCTTGCCGTCTTCGTTCTTGACCGAGACCAGCGGGCTCACCGGACGCACCAGCGTGCCGAGCGAGCCCTTGACGCTGATCGTGTCGTCGCCGGCTGGTCACGTCCACTCCCTTGGGAATGGCGATCGGCATCTTTCCTACGCGTGACATGTGAGCCTCTCTCTGCTTACGAGACGTAGACGAGCACTTCGCCGCCGATGCCCGCCTGGCGCGCCTTGCGGTCGGTCATCACGCCCTTCGGCGTGGTGACGATGGCGACGCCGAGACCGTTCATCACGTTCGGGATGTCGTGCCGGCCCTTGTAGATCGCGCAGGCCCGGGCGGCTGACGCGCTCGATCTTCTCGATCACCGGATGGCCGGCGTAGTACTTCAGCGCGATCTCGAGCTCGGGCTTGGCGCCCTCGCCGCGGATCGCGAAGTCCTCGATGTAGCCCTCGTCCTTCAGGACCTTGGCAATCGCCGCCTTCAGCTTCGACGACGGCATCGCGACGCTCGGCTTTTCCACCATCTGCGCATTGCGGATGCGGGTCAGCATATCGGCGATCGGATCACTCATGCTCATGGATAACTCCCGTCGATCGGCTGCGCGCTTACCAGCTGGCCTTGACGACGCCGGGAATGTCGCCCTTGAACGCCAGCTCGCGGATCTTGTTGCGAGCCAGGCCGAACTTGCGGAAGGTGCCGCGCGGGCGGCCGGTGATGCCGCAGCGGTTGCGCTGGCGCGTCGGGTAGGCGTTGCGCGGCAGCTTCTGCAGCTCGAGGCGCGACGGCGTAGCGCTCTTCGTCGGACTTCTTGGCGTCGTTCGCGGCGGCCTTCAGCTCGGCGTACTTCTTCGCGTACTTGGCGACCAGTTGCGCGCGCTTCTGCTCGCGCTCGATCAGGGAAAGTTTGGCCACGGTCTGGTGCCCTTCAGGTCTTGAACGGAAACTTGAACGCGGTGAGGAGCGCACGGCACTCCTCGTCGGTCTTGGCGCGTCGTCGTGATCGAGATGTTCAAGCCGCGCAGCACGTCGATCTTGTCGTACTCGAGCTCGGGGAAGATGATCTGTTCCTTGACGCCGACGTTGTAGTTGCCGCGGCCGTCGAACGCGCGCGAGCGAGATGCCGCGGAAGTCGCGCACGCGCGGCAGCGCGATCGTCACGAAGCGGTCGAGGAACTCGTACATGCTGCACGCCGCGCAGCGTGACCATGCAGCCGATCGGCACGCCGTCGCGGGATCTTGAAGCCGGCGATCGCCTTCTTCGACTTGGTGACGACCGGCTTCTGGCCGGCGATCTTCGATCAGATCGCTGACCGCGTGGTCCATCACCTTCTTGTCGGACACCGCTTCCGAGACGCCCATGTTGAGCGTGATCTTGGTGATGCGCGGCGCCTGCATCGTCGAGTTGTAGCCGAACTTCTTGATCAGGTCGGGGACGACCTTCGTCGCGGTAGAACTCGTTGCAGACGAGCCATGAGAGCCTCTTTAAACCTTGATCTCTTCGCCGCTCGACCGGAACACGCGAACGCCGCTGCTCGACGGTCTTGCGCGACTCTGCTCGTCGTCGCTGAAGAGCTTGATGCCGACGCGGTCGGCCTTGCCGGTCGCCGCGATTGAAGATCGCCACGTTCGACTGGTGGATCGACAGCGTCTTATCGATCACGCCGCCGGTGATGCCCTTCATCGGGTTCGGCTTGACGTGCTTCTTGACGACGTTGACGCCCTCGACGATCAGGCGCTCCTCGTCGACGCGGCTCAGCACGGTGCCGCGGCGGCCCTTGTCGCGGCCGGTCAGCACGATGACCTGGTCGCCTTTACGAATCTTGTTCATCTCGATCTTCCCGAATCAGCAGCAGCCGCTCAGAGCACTTCCGGCGCCAGCGACACGATCTTCATGAAGCGCTCGGTGCGCAGCTCGCGCGTGACCGGCCCGAAGATGCGCGTGCCGATCGGCTCGAGCTTGGCGTTGAGCAGCACGGCGGCGTTGCCGTCGAACTTGACGAGCGAGCCGTCCTGGCGGCGCACGCCTGGCGGTGCGCACGACGACGGCCGAATAGACCTCGCCCCTTCTTGACGCGCCCGCGCGGCGCCGCTTCCTTGATGCTGACCTTGATCACGTCACCGATCGCGGCGTAGCGGCGCTTCGAGCCGCCCAGCACCTTGATGCACATGACGGACTTGGCGCCCGTGTTGTCGGCGACGTCGAGCCGCGACTGCATTTGAATCATGTTGTCCTCTTTCCCAACTTGGTCGCACGGCGGAACGAGTCCGAAGGGCGGTCAGTCTTGGGCCCCGCGCGGGGTTGGTCTGTCACACGAGGCCTGGGCCGGGAATCCGGCACAAGGCCTCGAGCGAAGCCGGCGATTATCGCCGCCGGCCGGATTTGCTGTCAAACGGCGGGTCAGCCTTTCAGCTGGCGCTGCCTGCTCACCAGCGTCTTTGGCGTCGCTGACCTCGAACTTGCCCGGCGCCTCGATGTTCAGCGCCTTGACGACGCCGTCCTTGACCAGCATCGAATAGCGCTGCGAGCGGACGCCCATGCCGCGCGCGGTCAGGTCGAAGGTCAGGCCGAGTCGCCTTGGCGAAGTCGGCGCTGCCGTCGGCCATCATGCGGACCTTGCCGGCCGTCTTCTGATCGCGCGCCCAGGCGCCCATCACGAACGGCGTCGTTGACCGAAACGCACCAGATCTCGTCGACGCCAGCCGCCTTCAGCGCGCGCGGCCTCTTCGACGTAGCCCGGGCACGTGCTTGGCCGAGCAGGTCGGCGTGAACGCGCCGGCAGGCCGAAGACGGCGATCGTCTTTGCCGGCGCTCGCCTTCTGACGTCGAACGTGTTCGGGCCGATCGAGCAGCCGTTGCCCTCGACCTCGACGAATTCCTGCAGGTTGCCCGCAGGCAGCTTGTCGCCGACCTTCGATCATGCTCGGCGTCTCGCTTTGCTCGAGCATGGCGCCTCGGCGCCGGATCAGAACCGTGGCGCCCTTCTGGACCAGGCGCGTCACGACCCAGGACTTGGTCTTCGAGATCGGCCGGCTCTCGGCGATCTCGACCACGTCGCCCATCTTGTACTCGCCCGTTTTCGTCGTGCGCGTGGTACTTGCTGCGTCTTGGCGACGATCTTGCCGTAGAGCTCGTGCTTGGTGCGGCGCTCGATCAGGACGGTGATCGGTCTTCGAGCGCTTGTCGCTCACGACCTTGCCGATCAGCGTGCGCGTGTTCTTGCGCGCGTCGCGGCGGCGGCCGTGCGGCTGGCGCGTGGTGACGTCGGCGTTCATTTCTTGGCTCCGGTCTTCTTGGCTGCGCGCTCGTGCCGCTGCGGCGGCGCGCTTCTGCTCGGCCTGGATCGTCTTGGCGCGGGCGATGTCGCGGCGCGTGTTGCCCGAGCTGCGAGTGGTTGGTGAGCTGCTGCGTCGCCTTCTGCATGCGCAGGCCGAAGTGGGCCTTCAGCAGGTCGCTGCACTTCCTTCTCGAGGCCGGCGGCGTCCTTGGCGCGGAGGTCGAGACGTTTTCATCGTGTTTCCTTCTTGCGTTCAGGCGCCCACCTGGCGCGCGACGAACGTCGTCTTCAGCGGCAGCTTGGCCGAGGCGAGCAGGAACGCTTCGCGCGCCAGCGCTTCGGGAACGCCGTTGATCTCGTAGAGCACCTTGCCCGGCTGGATCTCGGCGACGTAGTACTCGGGGTTGCCCTTGCCGTTGCCCATGCGGACTTCGGCCGGCTTCTGCGAAATCGGCTTGTCCGGGAAGATCCGGATCCAGATCCGGCCGCCGCGCTTGACGTGGCGCGAGATCGCGCGGCGAGCGGCTTCGATCTGGCGCGCCGTCAGGCGGCCGCGCTCGGTGGCCTTCAGGCCGAAGTCGCCGAACGACACGTTGGCGCCGCGCGTGGCGACGCCGGTGTTGCGGCCCTTCTGTTCCTTGCGGAATTTTCTGCGTGCGGGTTGCAGCATGTTTATTCTCCTTTGCCGTCGCCCTGGCGCGCGTCGGCGCGGCAGGCGCCGGCGGCCTTGCGGACGCGCTTGACGGCCGGCGTCTTGCTGGCGCATCGCCGGCCGGCGCTGCGGCCGGCGCGGCAGCGGCGCGTCGCCAGCGGCGTTCGCGCGGCAGGCGCGCTCGCGCGCGACGGCCGATCGCCGCCGCCAGGCCCGCCGGCGGCGGAGCCGACGGCCACCCGGCGCGCCGCCGGGCCGCCTGACGCGGACCGCGGCGGTTGCGCCGATCGTCTTCGGCGCCGGCCGGCGTGTTGATGCTCGGCGCTTCGCCGTTGGCGAGCGGTCACCGCGGTAGACCCAGCACTTCACGCCGATCGACGCCGTAGGTGGTCTTGGCTTCCGAGAAGCCGTAGTCGATGTCGGCCTTGCAGCGTGTGAAGCGGCACGCGACCTTCGCGGTACCACTCGCAGCGCGCGATCTCGATGCCGTTCAGGCGGCCCGACGACATCAGCTTGATGCCCTGCGCGCCCAGGCGCATCGCGTTCTGCATCGCCCGCTTCATCGCGCGGCGGAACATGATCCGCTTCTCGAGCTGCTGGGTGATCGAGTCGGCGATCAGCTGCGCGTCGATCTCGGGCTTGCGCACTTCTTCGATGTTGACGGCGACCGGCACGCCGAGGCGGCGCGTCAGCTCGGCCTTCGAGGTTCTCGATGTCCTCGCCCTTCTTGCCGATCACGACGCCCGGACGTGCCGAGAAGATGGTGATGCGCGCGTTCTTGGCCGGGCGCTCGATCAGGATGCGCGAGACGGCCGCGTTCTTGAGCCGCGCCTTCAGGTACTCGCGCACCTTCAGGTCTTCGGCGAGCATCGTCGCGAAGTTCTTGTTCGACGCGTACCAGCGCGACGACCAGTTGCGCGTGACCGGCAGGCGGAAGCCGGTCGGGTGAATCTTCTGTCCCATGGTGTCCTTGACGCCTCAGTTGCCGACGGTGATGTAGATGTGCGCCGTCGGCTTGCTGATGCGGTTGCCGCGGCCCTTGGCGCGCGCCGAAACGCTTCAGCGTGGCGCCCTGCTCGACGTAGATCGTCGTGACCTTGAGCTCGTCGATGTCGGCGCCGTCGTTGTGCTCGGCGTTGGCGATCGCCGATTCGAGCGCCTTCTTGATGATGCCGGCGGCCTTCTTCTGCGTGAAGTCGAGGATGTTGATCGCCTGGTCCACCTTCTGCCGCGGACCAGGTCGGCCACCAGCCGACCCTTGTCGGCGGAGAGGCGAACGCCGCGAACGATCGATTTGGTTTCCATGCGTGGCCATCCTTACTTCTTCACGGCCTTCTTGTCGGCCGGGTGGCCCTTGAAGGTGCGCGTCAGCGCGAACTCGCCGAGCTTGTGGCCGACCATCTGGTCGGTCGACGTAGACCGGCACGTGCTGCTTGCCGTTGTGCACGGCGATCGTCAGGCCGATGAAGTCGGGCAGGATCGTCGAGCGGCGCGACCAGGTCTTGATCGGCTTCTTGTCCTTGGTGGCGCTCGCCTTCTCGACCTTCGCCGCGAGGTGATGGTCGACGAACGGACCCTTCTTCAGTGAACGAGTCATGGCCGTTACCCTTCACTTCTTGCGACGCGCGACGATCATCGTCTGCGTGCGCTTGTTGTTGCGCGTGCGGTAGCCCTTGGTCAGCGTGTTCCACGGCGACACCGGCGACCTGGCCTCGCCGGTGCGGCCTTCGCCGCCACCGTGCGGGTGGTCGACCGGGTTCATCGCGACGCCGCGAACCGTCGGGCGGATGCCCTTCCAGCGCTTCGCGCCGGCCTTGCCGTAGCTGGCGCAGGCTGTGCTCTTCGTTGCGACACCTCGCCGATCGTGGCGCGGCAGTCGATGTGGATCTTGCGCACCTCGCCCGAGCGCAGCCGGACCTGCGCGTAGGTGCCTTCGCGCGCCAGCAGCGTCGCGCCGAGTGCCGGCCGAGCGCGCGATCTGCGCGCCCTTGCCGGGCAGCATCTCGATGCAGTGGATGATCGAGCCGACCGGGATGTTGCTGATCGGCAGCGTGTTGCCGGCCTTGATCGGCGCCTCGGCGCCCGACAGGATCGTCGCGCCGACCTCGAGGCCGCGCGGCGCGATGCATGTAGCGGCGCTCGCCGTCGGCGTAGCACGACCAGCGCGATGTGGGCGCGTGCGGTTCGGGTCGTACTCGATGCGCTCGACCTTGGCCGGGATCGCCGTCCTTGTTGCGCACGAAGTCGACCACGCGGTAGTGGTGCTTGTGGCCGCCGCCCCTGTGGCGAATCGTGATGTGGCCGTTGTTGTTGCGGCCGGCGTTCTGCATCTGCGGCTCGAGCAGCGACGCTTCGGGCCGGCCCTTGTACAGGTGCGGATGCGAGATCTTGACCACGCGCGCGCCGGCCCGGCGACGTCGGCTTGACCTTGATGACGGCCATTACGCGGCCTCCCCGGAGAAGTTGAGCTCCTGGCCCGCGGCGCAGCAGACGTAGGCCTTCTTGACGTGGTCGCGGCCGGCCGACGACTTGCCGAAGCGCTTGGTCTTGCCCTTGGTGCTGGACGGTCTGCACCGAATCGACGGTGACCTTGAACATCAGCTCGACGGCGGCCTTGATCTCGGGCTTGGTCGCGTCGCGCAGCACCTTGAACAGCACCTGGTTGTGCTTCTCGGCGGCCATCGTCGCCTTCTCGCTGACGATCGGCGCGACGAGGACTGCATGCGAGCCGGCCTCGGCGTGCGCCGCGGCGCGGCGCGGCAGCCGCGCTTCACCTTCTTCGCCGCCGGCTTCTTCGCGGCGGCCTTCTTCGGCTGCCGGCCTCGGCGTCTGCCGTCGGCAGCTTCGCCTTCGTTTCCTTGGCGGGCTTGGCAGCGGCGGACTTCTTCGCCGCTTCCGCGACGTCGACCTTGGCGGCCGCCTTCGCCTTCGACTTTCGGGTGCCGTGCTCATGCCAGCATCTCCTTCAGTTGCTCCATCGCGCCCTTGGTGACGAGCACCTTCTTGTAGTGCACCAGCGCAGCGGGTCGGCGTAGCGCGGCTCGACGATGAGCACGTTCGGCGAGGTTGCGCGACGCCAGGATCAGGTTGTCGGCCATCTGGTCGGTGATGACGAGCACCGAGTCGAGGCCCATCGACTTGAACTTCTGCGCCAGGCCCTTGGTCTTGGGCGAGTCGACCGTGAGCGAATCGACGACGGCCAGGCGGCCTTCGCGGGCCAGCTGCGAGAAGATGGCCGCCATGCCGGCGCGGTACATCTTCTTGTTGACCTTCTGGGTGAAGTTCTCGTCCGGGCTGTTCGGGAAGATCCGGCCGCCGCCGCGCCACAGCGGCGAGGAGGTCATGCCGGCGCGAGCGCGGCCCGTGCCCTTCTGGCGCCACGGCTTCTTGGTCGAGTGCTTGACCATCGCGCGGTCGAGCTGGGCGCGCGTGCCGTGGCGCGCGTTGGCCTGGAAGGCGACGACGATCTGGTGCACCAGCGCTTCGTTGTAGTCGCGCGCGAGACACGGTGTCGGGCGCGTCGAACTTCGACGTCGCCTGGCCTTGCTCGTTCAGGAGTTCGAGTTGCATCAGGCGGCTCCCTTGGCGCCAGTCTTGGCGGCGACCGCTTCTGCGGCGCCTTCACGGCCGGGCGGACGACCACGTGGCCGTTCTTCGCGCCGGGACGGCGCCGCGGACAGCAGCAGCTGGCGCGCCTTCGTCGATGCGGACGATGTCGAGGTTCTGGGTCGTCCGGTGACGTCGCCGAGCTGGCCCGACATCTTCTTGCCCGGGAACACGCGGCCCGGGTCCTGCGCCATCGAGATCGAGCCGGGCACGTTGTGCGAGCGGCTGTTGCCGTGCGACGCTGCGAGCTGAAGTGGTGGCGCTTGATCGTGCCGGTGAAGCCCTTGCCGATCGTCGTGCCCTGGACGTCGACGCGCTGGCCGACGGCGAACACGCCGATCGGGATCTGCGCGCCGGGCTGGTATTCGGCGGCGACTCGCATCGGCGACGCGGAACTCTGGACGATCTCACCGGCGACGACGCCGCGCTTGGCGAGGTGGCCCGCCTGGCTTGCGACGCGCGAAGCCTTCTTCTCGCCGCAGACGATCTGGAGCGCGAAATTCGTCGGTCGAGCAATACGTAACTGAACGAAGTACAA
>ERZ1370068.10657-contig-9337_pt1 | contig 53876 bp, 57 predicted proteins | sample MGYA00561227_ERZ1370068 | MGnify/ENA primary metagenome ERZ1370068 (study PRJEB38410, sample SAMEA6850437) | metagenome | study: Metagenomic assessment of the ecological functions of the soil: analysis of the soil microbiota associated with the... | reverse complement strand
TTGTCACTTCGGATTTCAGTTATGTTGCCGATCCTGTTCAGGCCGTCGCCTAAGGCCACACCGTGGTCGTCGTCTTGCCCTCGCCCGCCGGGGTCGGGCTGATCGCGGTCGACCGAGGATGAGCTTGCCGTCGGTACGCCCTTCGATCGCCCGCGATCCAGTCGAGCGAAATCTTGCGCCTTGGTGCGGCCGTAGGGAACGAGCGCGTCTTCCGGGATCGCGAGACGCGTTGGCGATTTCCGAAATCGGGAGCAGTTTCGCGCTGCTGGGCGATCTCGATGTCGGTCAACATGGTGGCTTGAGCCTCCGGGTAGTGGCGGATAATTGCTTATCGGTGGGTCCGCGCGACGTCGGACGATCCCTCGGTCGACGGTCGAGTTCCGGCGTCAAATGACACCGGGTTGGCTCCGCCGTCCATGGGCATGAATGGCACCCGTGACGTAGCTCGCATGGGTCGACGCGAGGAACAGCGCGACTTGCGCGACTTCCTCCGGCGTGCCGAGGCGGCCGAGCGGAATCTTCGCCTGCATTCGCTTCGAGCAGCTCTTCCTCGGCGAAGGCCCGTCATCTTCGCCTCCACCGACGAGAGCCTTCCTGCACGCGCCCGGTGAGCGTCGATCCGGGGTTGATGCCGTTGATGCGGATGCCCTTCGGCGCAAAGCGCGGCCGCGAGGCCGGCGGTCGCCAGCATCAGCGCGGCATTGGCGGCGCCTCCCGGCAGATGCACGGGACTCGCGACCTTGCCGCCCGAGCCGATGATGTTGACGATGGTTCCGCGACCGCGGGCCGCCATGCGCGGCAACACCGCGGCGATCGGGTGGATGTAGCTGAAGATACTTCGCATCCATCGCCGCGTGCCACGCGGCGGCGTCGAGGTCGCGCCGGCGCGTAGCGGCGCGCGGCACCGGCCGAGTTGACGAGAACGTCGACGGGACCCAGCGCGCGCTCGATTTCGTCGACCATCCGCGCCGCTGTCCTCGGCGCGGATGAGATCGGCGCGACGCACACGATCGGAAGCTGAGTGCGCACCTTCGGGATGCGACCAGCGCCGCGTCGAGATTCGCGGCGCTGCGCGACACCAGCGCGACCTTCGCGCCCTCGCGCGCGAACGCTTCTGCGCAGGCAAACCCAATGCCCTTGCTTGCGCCGGTGACGGCGACGATCTTGCCCGCGAAGCCGAGGTCCATGGCGTCGTTACTTCGGCGCGAAGCGTTTTTCGAGGTTCGCCATCACCGCCGGGCCACGCCCGCTCGAAATACGGCCTTGGTCTTGGCCCAGTCCTCGCCTTCGCCGTAGCCGAAATTGCGCAGCGTCACCTCGGTGCGGTTGTCCGGCAGCGGCCTTGAAATCGAGATAGACGAGCGTGCGCAGCGGGCGGATCGCGGGAATCGTCGGCGGCGCGTTCCATTCGAACACGAGCTGCTCCATCGGCTTGACGCTGTGGACCTTGCAGCCCTCGCTGCCGCGCGACCCTTCCGGCATGGTCACGCCGAACCACAGCTCGAACGCACCTCCGGGCCACGGGCTCCACCTTCGCCGCCTTCGGCGCGAAAAAGCTCTCGATGCCGTCGGTCTGTCGTCCAGGCGCTTCCAGACATCGGCCACGGGCGCGTTGATCGTCTTGACGCACGACGATGTCGGGCGGGAGCGATTGCGCCGCGGCGCCGCTAGCGAACAACAATGCGAACCACGCGACGACCAGCGCGCGACATTCGCTCGCCTCGACCTTGCCATCGTGTGCTTTTACCTTGGCCCCGAACTTCGCCGCAAACCCGCATCCTATCAAATCCGCCGTCTCCGCCGGATGCTGCGCATCGGAGCATGCGCCGGTGGTCGGCGCCGGCATCACCTGGCGCCGATCTCCGCGCGCAGAAAACGCCTGAGCTTCGCGTACGCATCCTCGCGCGCGGCAGGATTCGGCGCGACCGTCGCGCCGGCGCCCGGCCTGACGCCATTCGGGACGTCGAGATGCAGCGTGCCCTGCGCCGGCAGGCCATCGAAGCCGTGATACGTGTCGGGTACACGGTGAGTCGCCACCGGCTCTCCGCGGCCATCAGCCCGGTCCGCGCGAGATCGGCGACAGGTTGCGGCGCGTCCGGTCGTCGGGGCCGGCGACGAGCAGCAGCAGCGGCGCGCGACCAGCGTAACCGCCCGTGCGCGCAGGCGAGTCGATGCAGCCCGGATAGGACGCGACGGCGGCGCGGAAGTAGGGAGCCCCGCCCGGGCGCTCGCTTCGCATCGCGCGACTCGCGAGGCTGCTTCGCGTTCTTCTGCCGCGAGCACGCGTGCATCCCGCCGTGCGACCGGCCGAGCGCCGCGATACGCTCGGGCGCGACGTCCGGCGCGCAGGCTGCAGATGACAAGCGCGCCCTGCGCGCGAGTCGATGCGTCGACGGTGACTCGGCGATTGCCGGGAACGGGATCGTGCCGAGATCTCCTCCAGGCCCGCGCGAGCGGAAGCTGATCGGGGAACAGCACGACGTAGCCTTCCGCGCGCCGGCAGCATCCGCCATCGCCTTGATGGCGCACCGACAGCATTTCCCGCCGCGACGCGACGACGCTGTGCACCATCCACCGCAGCCGTGAAGGCGACCACCGCGGGATGACGCGCCGCTCACCGCGCGGGTCGGAAGAGAAGTCCGCGAAGCGCACCGCGGCGCGCCGGTCGCCGGGTCGCGATCGAGACGAGTCGAACGTACACCGCTCCGGCGTGACCGCGCCCGCGATAGCCGGCTACGGCGCACGCGGGCAACCGTGCGCCCGGCGTTGAGTCGCCGCGGCGCGGAACCGCCGCGCATACCGCCGAGCGTTGCGAGACCAGCGCCACGCTCGCCAGGTCTGCCGCCACCACGGGCGCCTCATCGCGAGCTCGTTCCGCTTTGCTGCAGGAAATCTCCGATGGCGCTGCCACGCGGCGAGCTTTTCGCGCGAACGGTCGCGTATGCGCCGGCGACGACGACGGCAGCGCGAGCGTCGCGTAGCCGGCGTCGCGCCACGTCGGAAGCGCGCGCGCCGCGGTCTGGCCGTTGAAGCAGACGAGCGCGAGCGACGGCGCGCGCGCGCCGCACGCGCTCGATCTCGCCGCGCGTCGGCATCGCGGATCGCGCCGTCGAGGCTGCCCCGCCGCTCGCACGCGACGATCGCGTCCCAGAGCCCGATGCCGCTGGCGCGCAGCGCGCGCGAGCCGCCGCGCGATAGGGCATGTCGCGCAGCGGCGCGCCGATCACGGCCGCCGACCAGCGGCCAGAAGTGATTGCGCGGATGCGCGTAGTACTGCTCGCGCGGCGAGCGACGCCTCGCCCGGAAAGCTGCCGAGGATCAGCACGCGCACGTCGCGGCAGAGCACCGGCGGCAGCCCGCAGCTTGCGGTCGCACGACGCGCACGTGCGGACGCGACGCGTGCCGCGACGATCGCCATCGTCACAGCGTGCGCGGCCACGCGCGACAGGCGCACGGCGAAGTCGAGCGCGATGCCGGCGAAGACGGCGAAGCCGAGCCAGTGATTGTGCAGGAACGCCGCGAAGCAGCGATGCGCGCTCGCGCTGCCTGATCGAGGTTCCAGTGAAACGCGGCGCAGCCGAGCGCCACGGCAAGGCCGGCGTAGTAGAGCGGCCCCATCCGCAGAACGCGCCCGACCGCAGCCATTCCGCCGAGATAGACCGCGTAGCAGAGCATCGACCGCGAGCGACGTCGAAGCGGCCGAACGCGATCGCCGAGGTCGCGCAGCCCGAGCCGCACGTCGTCGTCGCGATCGACCATCGCGTACTCGGTGTCGTAGGCGATCGACCCAGAAGAGGTTGAGCAACAGAAGCCACCACGCGATCGGCGGAACGCGAGCCGTAGACGGCCGCGTACGCCATCGGAATGCCGAACGAGAACGCGATGCCGAGAAACGCCTGCGGCAGCGACGAAGAAGCGCTTGAAGAACGGATAGACGATGGCGATCGCCGAGCGCCGGCAACGACAGCAGGATCGTCGTCCGGTTGGTGGCGAGCACGAGCAGGAACGCGCAGAACGCGAGCGCCGCGGCGACGACGAGCGCCTCCCACGGCGTGGATCTCGCCGGTCGGCGAGCGGCCGCTGCGCCGTGCGCTCGACGTGCGGCGTCGAATCGGCGGTCGGCCCAGTCGTTGATCGCGCAGCCCGCCGAGCGCATCAGGATCGTGCCCAGCGTGAAGATGACGCACGAGCGACGCACGACGGCGCGCCGTGCGCGGCGAGCCACAGCGCGGACAGCGTCGGCCACAGCAGCAGCAGCGATGCCGATCGGCTTGTCGAGGCGGATGAGCCGCTCGTACGCGTCGATGCGCGCGACGATCGCCGGCCGCGCGTCGGACAGCGCTCGGCGCTGCGCGCCGTCCTCAGAGGGACCCGTCGCGCTGGCGGCCCTGCGCTCACAGCGGCAGCGCGAGCTGCTTCTTCAGATCGCGCGGCGCGATTTCGGCGAGCAGATGCTGCGGCGTCGGATACCGAAGCCGCACGCGCAGCTCGCGCTTCATCCGCGCATTGGACAGCCGCCGCGATTCGCTCATGAACGACAGCAGCAGCGGCGCGATGCGCTGCTCGGCCTCCTCCCACGACACCCGCGGCGGGCGCGGCAGCTGGAACGCATCGGCGACGGCGTCGAACCAGCTGCCCATCTTCATCTCGGCGTCGTCGCGTGACGTTGTACGCGCGGTTGGGCTTCGCGCGGAACAGCGCGGCGACGATCGCGCGCGCGAGATCGTCGGCGTGGACGTGATTGGTGTAGACGTCGTCGTCCGGCGCGAGCGCCGGCGTGCCCTGCCGGATGCGATCGAGCGGCAGCCGCGTCTCGGCGTAGATGCCCGGCGCGCGCAGGATCGACAGCGCGACGCCGTAGCGCCTGGCCCAGTCGCGCAGGCGGTCCTCGGCGGCGACGCGGCGGCGCGCGCGCGGCGTCTGCGCGCGGCGCGGCCGCGTCTCGGCGACGCGCGCGCCGGCGCAATCGCCGTAGACGCCCGACGTCGAAATGTAGACGAATCGCTGTGGTATGCTTCGCGCCCGCGCCAGCGCTGCGATCAGCTTCCGCGTGCGCGGAATCGTCGCGGCCTTCGGACGGCGGCGGCGCGAAATGCAGCACCGCGAACGGCGCCGCGCGCAGGCGGTCGAGGCTCGCGAGGCGGTCGAGGTCGCCGACGATCGGAACGATGCCGTGCGCGCGCAGCTTCGCGACATCCTCGACGCGGCGCGTGAGGCCGTAGAGGCGCACCTTGGGATGGAGCAGGCGCGGCGGTGCGCAGCGCCACGTCGCCGCAGCCGATCAACAGTACCCGGATCACGCCCGCGTCCTTCGCGCCTGCGCACGGCGCAGGACTCTTCGAATCAGCGTCGTCGCCATGCCGCACCAGATTACCATAAACCCCAGCGGCATCTCGTTCGCGTGCGAGGACGGCGACACCGTGCTCGCGGCGGCGATGGCGCGCCGATCTGATGCTGCCCTACGGCTGCCGCAACGGCGCCTGCGGCACGTGCAAGGGCAAGATCCTCGAGGGCCAGCGTCGACTACGGCCCGCACCAGGCGTCGACGCTCACCGACGACGAGAAGCAGCAGGGCCTCGCGCTCTTCTGCTGCGCGGAGCCGCTGACCGATCTCGTGATCGAGGTGCGTGAAGTGCGCCGCGCCGGCGACATCCAGATCCGCAAGCTGCCGTGCCGCATCGAGATCGATCGACAAGCCGGCGCCCGACGTCGCGATCGTCAAGATCAAGCTGCCGGCGAACGAGCGCCTGCAGTATCTCGCCGGCCAGTACATCGACTCTCCTGCTGAAGGACGGCCGCCGCCGCAGCTTTTCGCTCGCGACGCCGCCGCACGACGACGCGCTGCTCGAGCTGCACATCCGCCACGTGCCCGGCGGGCTACTTCACCGACCAGCTCTTCAACGCAATACAAGGGCCGCGAGATCCTGCGCTTCGAAGGGCCGCTCGGCACGTTCTTCCTGCGCGAGGAATCGGACAAGCCGATCATCTTCGTCGCCGGCGGCACCGGCTTCGCGCCGATCAAGGCGATCATCGAGCACGCGCTGCATCACGAGATCGACGCGACGCGGCCGATGGTGCTGTACTGGGGCGCGCGCGCGAAGCGCGATCTCTACCTGCCCGACCTGCCGGGCACGTGGCAGCAGCGAAGCCGCAACTTCACGTACATTCCGGTGCTGTCGGAGCCGCTGCCCGAGGACGCATGGCCGGGCCGCACCGGCTTCGTCCACCAGGCGGTGCTCGACGACTTCGCCGACCTGTCGGGCTATCAGGTCTACGCGTGCGGCGGCCCGGCGATGGTCGACGTCGCGCGCAAGAGCTTCACGCGCGACGCGCGGCCTGCCGCCCGAGGATTTCTTCGCCGACAGCTTCACCTACGCGGTGCAGCCGCCGGTCGACGCGGCCGCAAGCAACGGCTAGCCGATGCGCTCCGCTGGTCTGCGCGCATCATACCCGGAAGTCTGGACGGACGGAGGCTGGGTGCGGAACGCCCGCGCTCACCTCGCCCCGATCGAGCTCCGCCAGCGCCAGCTTCAGCGCCGCCGCGAGCTGCGCGTTCGCGTCGTAGTCGCGGCCGAGCCGCGCGAAGAGCTCGCCCAGCGCGACGCGCGTGCGCCAGCTGTCCTCGACGGCGAGGCTCGCCTCGAAATACGTCTGCGCCTTTCCCCACAGCTGCGCGCGCTCGCACAGCACGCCCAGCGCGTAGAGCAGCGTCGCGTCGTCGCGGTGCTTCGCGAGCCAGCGCTCGGCCTGCTCGAGCTGCGGCGCGCCGTCGGCCGGCCGGCACTCGGCGTAGAGCGCGACGAGCTCCGAGTTCCATTCGCGCTCGAGGCTTCTCGCCAGCATGCTCGGCGGCCTCGCGGTCGCCGCCGAGCGCGATGAAGCTCTGCGCCGCCGCGCGCGCGATCTTCGGCATCGCGCTGCTCGGCATCGGTGAGCTTCGACCAGTAGGCGCGCAGGCCCTCGCCGTCGAGCACGCGCGCGGCGAGCTCCTGCGCGTGCGCGGCGGCGCGCACGAACTCGCCCTCCGCGCGCCGTACGCCTTGCGCTTCACGAGCTGATCGACGAGCGGCGGGATCTCGGCGTAGCGTCCGGCGCCCTGCAGCGCGCGCAACTCGAGCCGCAGCGCCGCGGTGTGCGAGCCCGCCTCCTTGCGCAACGTGCCGCAGGATGCCGAGCGCTTCGAGCGGCTGGCCCTGCTCGAGCTTCATTTCGGCTTCGAGCATCAGCCGCGGCACCGCGAGGCTCGGCACCTGACGCATCGGCGCGCGCGAGCAGCGCTTCGGCGGCGGCGAACTCGCGCGTGGCGATCGCGGCCCGCGCGCCGAGCAGCGCCGACAAGCCCGACGAGTGCGGTATCGCGAGCGCTTCCTCGGCGAATTGCCGCGCGCGGCCGTAGCGGCCCTCGAGCAGCGCGACGACCGCCGCATCCTGCTTCGCGCGCGCGCGCTCGAGCTGCTGGCGCTGCCGGTACAGCGCGCACTTCCTCGGGCAGCCCGAGCGCGCGCCTGACGATGCGCAGCAGCACGTAGCCGCGCGATGAAGCCGCCGACGACGCAGGACGAGCAGCAGGTTGAGCGACAGCTCGACGCGATACGGCGGCGCGACGAACAGCGCGTAGCCTGTCGTGAGCCGCGCCGCCAGCGCGACGGCCACCGCGGCGCCGGCGAGGAGGAGAAACCAGAAGAGGACGCGCATCGTCGCTAGCGCGTCGCCGGCGCCGCCGGCGGTTCCCGCGCCGGAGCGCGATCCTGTCGCGAGCGCGCAGCACGCGCAACGCTTCGAGGCTGCGCGTCAGGTCGGGCGTCTCGCCGGGCATCGGCGACGCGGCGAGCTGCTTGAGCGTCGCCTGCAGCGCCTGCACCGGCTTCGCGCGCGTGTCGAAATACTGCTTGAGCCACGCCTCGACCGCCGCGAGATCGGCACTGGAAGCTCGCGTCGTTTCGCGCGAGCAGCGCGATCCGCGCGGTGAGCAGGCGCAGCTTCAGGTTCTCGCGCAGAAAATACTGCTGCGCGGCGGGCACGAGCGGCGCCGCCGGGCGGTCGGCGACTTCGATGCGGATCAGCTGCTTCACGTCGCCCCAGATCTCGCGCAGCACCCGTCGCCATCGCGGACTCGTCGGCAGGCGGGGCCGTCTTGTCCGGCGGCGGCGGCGGCACCCGCTCGTCCATCGCGAGCGGCAGCGTGTCGACGGCGGCGATCGCCTGATCGAGCTTCAGGCTCATGCCCGACGACGTCGACGTACGGCACGGCCTTGAGCCGATCCATGTCGCGCGCACAGCGCGCGGCGCAGCGGAACGAACTGCGGGCGGTCGAGGCGCTGCAGCTTGGCGTCGGCGAGCTGCAGCGCGGTGAGCGCCGACGACACGTTGCCCGCGAGCTGCAGTTGCTGGCTCGCGACCAGCAGCACCTGCTCGATCTCGGAGATCGCGATTTCGTCGCGCGACGGCGCGAGATCGCGGTAGAGCGCCTCCAGCGCCGCCTGCTGCGCCTGCGATTCCGCGAGCCGCGCCTCGAGCAGCGTGACTTTCGCCTGCGGCCTCGCGCAGCTCCGTCGCGAGCTGCGTCTGCGCCTTGCCCGTTGGCCTGCGTCGACGATTCGATGGCGGACAGGCGCTGCGCGGCCTCGACGCGCAGCGCGCTGCTGCGCGCGTCTGCCGTCGAGCCAGACGGCAACGGCGGCGGCGATGGCCAGGGCCACGGCGCCGATCAGCATCGCCGATCGAAACCGCGCGCGTCTGGCGCGGGGCATCGACTTCGGCCGCGCCCCGTTCGGATTCCGCTTGCGCCGCGCGATCCGGCAGCTCTCGGACGCGCCCTGCTCCCCGCTGGTTGGGGACAAAGGACGGTCGTCGGGATCGGACATGGGCGACAGGGAAGATATGCACGTTCGATTCTAGCAGGCGGGCGTCCCGGGCCACGTCGCTTTCGCGCTTGCGCGATAATGCCACCGCGATCACGCGTGATGCAACGACTGCGCCACGTTCGCTCGCGTCATCGCTGCACTCGACCACCCGCTGCTCGCCGACCGATAACCCGTGTCGACTCTCGCCGTACTCATCGCCATTGCCATCGCGCTCGCGGTCGGCTTTGGCGTCGGCTATCGGCGCCGCAAGCCAATCGCGAATCCGGCCGCAACGCCGAGCGATCCGGATCCGCCGCCCGTCGCGCCCGCGATGCCCTCGGAGCCTGCCGCGATCATGGCGCCGGCGGCGTTGCCGACCGACACCGTCGACCATGCGAGCCGCCGAGCGCGCGCGGATCATCCGCAGCCTCGAAGCCGAAACCGCGATGCTGCGCCGGCGCGCGCTCGCCGCGACGCGGCGACTCGTCCAGCTCGCCGATCTCGCCGCGGACCGGCGCCGCCTCTACGGCGAGCTCGCGCGCGCGCGCGGCGAGACGGCGCGCTACCGGCAGCTCGTCGTCGATCTCGAGAACAACGCGCCGCCGCCGTTCTTCGGCGTCGGCGCGCCGGACGATCTCAAGCTCATCGTCGGCGTCGGCCCGGTGCTGCGAGCGCATGCTGCAACAGCTCGGCATCACCACCTACCGCCAGATCGCGCGCTGGAGCCGAGCGCGACATCGACGAGTTCGACGCGAAGCTGCCTGAATTCCCCGGACGCATCCGCCGCGACGCGTGGGTCACGCAGGCGCGCGCGCTGCACGCCAGCAAGTACGGCGCGCCGCCGTCCGCGAGGGACCGGTGAGCGCAGGCTCGAGCGAACGGCGCTGCGCGGCGCCGCCGGCGACGCCGCAGCGTCGCCGCACGTCACCGCCGGCGCGCTCGATCCCGATCGCCATCGTCACCCTGCTCTGGGGCTGCAACTGGCCCGTGCTGAAGATGGGCGTCGCCGAAGTGCCGCCGCTCACGTTTCGCGCGCTCACGCTGCCGTTCGCTGCGACCGGCCTCCTCGTCATCGCGCCGGTTCGCGGGCGATTCGATCCGGATTCCGCGCGCGATGTGGGGCAAGGTCGCGGCTGCTCGCGCTCTTCAACATCACGCGTCTGGAACGGGCTCCTGCTGTTCGGCGTGCAGCAGCTGCCCGCCGGGCGCAGCGTCGATCCTCGCGTTCACGATGCCGGTCTGGAGCGCGCTGATTTCGCTCGTGCTGCTGCACGAGCCGCTGTCGCGCCGCAAGGTCGTCGGGCTGGCGCTCGGCATGCTGGGCATGGGCCTGCTGCTGTTCGACGACATCCGCAACCTCGGGCGCGCGCCCGTCGCCGCGCTGCTGATCCTCGGCGCGTCGATCTCGTGGGCGCTCGGCGTCGTCCTCGTGCGCAAGTGGAAGCTTCCGCTGTCGCAGACGGTCGTGTCCGGCTGGATGATCCTGGCGGGCTGGGTGCCGCTCGCCATCCTCGCGCCGTGTTCATGGGCCGTGCTGCCGCACGATCTTTCGGGACCGGCGTGGTTCGCGATCGCTCTACAACATCTTCCTCGCCGGCACGCTCGCGCACTGGGCGTTCTACCGGCTCGCGCGCACGCTGCCGGTCGCGGTGTCGTCGATGTCCTCGCTGCCGGTGCCGATCGTCGGCGTGTTGTCCGGAATGCTGCTCTGGGCGAGCGTCCCGGACCGCCGGAATGGATCGCCCTGGCGCTGGTCGTCGCGGCAATGGTTGCCGTGCTCCGGACGCCGAAGGCGACGCCTTCGCCACCGGCTCCGGACAGCTAGCGCCGGTTCGGGAGAGCCTCGGCTCGGGAACACGCGCCCGTCAGTGGCTCCTAAGTGCCGTTCATCGGGGCAGCCGCCGTCCGCGGCCTGAACACTACAAGCGTGACGAGCCGAAAGCCCGTTTCGGGCCCGAATCTTGCTGATCACCTCGTTGCGGTTCTCGCGGCACTGCGCGCGAGGACGATCTGCATGGAGAACGCGCAATGAGAACGGAAAAACACTACTTTGCCTGGCTCGCGTCGTCGATCATGGCGCTCGCGCATCGTGCTCTCCGGCGACGTGCTGGGGCAGAGCGGGACCGCAGCACATCGCTGCCAGCAGCGAGGACATGCGGCTGTGGTCGTTCGGCGATTGCGACCGACGGTTTCCGTACGTCGATACCGAATCGCACCAGGAATGCGTGAAGAGTCGTCGGTTCCGCGGAGGCGAAGGACGCGAGGGCGCTGCGGGTCTGCGAGGTCAGCCTTCAGCCGAATCTCGAGGAGATCGAGCGCTGCAAGCGCGCCTACCGCGCCAACAAGGAGAAGGCAGCGAGGACATCGCCGCGACCAATGCACTCGCGGCGGCTCAGGCCGCCGTGTCGCCCGAGACGATGCGCAGTGGTCAAGGCCATCACGTCGGCGGCCGTCGAGGGCAGCGCAGCCCGCCACCGCGGTTCCGGCTCCGCGCCGAAGCCAGGCAGGATTCCCGACGCCGCTGACCGCTGCAGCGGCTGAATCGTCGTCGCCGGTGCCGACGATCGGCCTCGCCCTGCTCGGCGTGGTCGCCGTCGGATTCGGCGCGAAGAACGTCATTCGCAAGAAGCAGGACGAATCGGCGCAGGCGCTAGAGGAAGCGTCCCCGCGAGGGTTCGATCTCGCGGGCTAGGCACGCGGTGCCGTAACATTCGGGCTTGCCGGGGATTCGATCGCGCACGGCCGCGTCGCTGCGGCTCGAACCCCGCGCACATTTCCTTGCCTCCCTTTTCCGGATTTCTTCGTCGTCGGCGCACCGCGCTGCGGCACGACGTCGTTCTGCCGTTACCTCGCGCGAAACCCGCAGATCTGCTTCTCGCAGCCGAAGGAGCCGCACTACTTCACGCAGCTCACGCACGACCCTTCCGCAGGCCGAGCTCGCCCGAGACTATCTCGAGCGCTGCTTCAGCCACTGCGCGCCACGCACCGCGCCGTCGGCGAAGGTTCGGTGTCGTACCTCTACCTGCCGCAGACGATCGAACGCATCCGGCGGATCAATCCCGGCCGCGCGGTTCATCGCGCTCGTGCGCAATCCGCTGACGATGCTGCCGTCGTATCACCTGCGGATGCGGTTCCTGCTGCAGGAGGACGAGCCGGACTTCGCGCGGGCCTGGTCGCTCGAGCCCACGCGGGCGCGAGGGCAGCGCGTGCCTCGCCATTGCCTCGACGCTCGTCTGCTGCTCTACAGCAAGGTCGCGCGAGCTGGGCGCGCAGGTGGAGCAGCTCTTCGCCATCGCGGGACGGGAGCGCTCGCATGTCATCGTGTTCGACGACCTCAAGGCCGATCCCTTGGCGTCTACCGCGCGCCCTCGAATTCCTCGGCGTCGACTACGACGGCCAGACGAGTTTCGAGACCGAGGTACGAAAGCCGCATGTACCGGTATCGGTGGCTGCAGCGGATGCTGTTCGTGCCCGCCAGTGCGCGGCGGCAGGATGATGGCGACCCTCCAGCAGCGTTCCCGGAAGTACAATCCGGATGGATCGAAACGCCCGAGCCTGATCAAGCGGGTGACCCGATGGAACAAGATCCCCGCGTCGCCGGTCGCACTGACGCCGCCGGTGGCGGAGGCCGTCCGCGAAACGCTGCGGCCGGACGTCGCTCTGCCTGTCCCGCCTCCTCGATCGCGACTTGCGCGGTTGGCTCGACGGCTGACCTGGACGCCGGCCCTGCGCCGCTGCGCTGCCGAGGCCTCCGGGCCCGTCCTGTTAAAATCGACATCCCGCTCCCGGAGATGCCCCATGTCGGACCCCGTTGAGGCCAATCGGACGGAGTCATCCGTCAGGCTTTTCCAGAACGACCTTCTGGAAGCGCTGACGCACGTGCATCCCCTCGTCCCGCTCCTGTTCTGGGGACCGATCGCCGGCTTCCTGCTGTGGCGCAGCGTCACCGTCCACGAGCTGCCGGCGACCGGGCTCTTGCGCGATCGGCGCGCTCGCGCTCTTCGTGTGGACGCTCACCGAATACTGCCTGCACCGCTTCGTGTTCCACTTCCCGGCGCAAAGCCGCGTCGGCAAATATCTCGTGTTCCTGTTCCATGGCGTGCACCATGCGACGCCGCGCGACAAGACCGCGCCTCGTCATGCCGCCCGCGGGTGGCATCCTGTTGCTGATCGTCCTGTACCAGGTCTTCCGGCTCATCGTGCCGGCGCCGTGGATCGAGCCTTTCATCGCGTTCTTCCTCGTCGGCTACCTGGCGTACGACTACATCCATTACGCGACGCATCATTTCGCGATGCGATCGAAGCTCCTGCACTTTCTCAAGGTCTATCACCTGCAGCATCACTACGGCGCCAAGGGATTGCGCTTCGGCGTGAGCTCGCCGATCTGGGACCGGGTGTTCGGCACCTACCCCGCCAACCCGCGTTCCCGTGACGGCTGAGTTTCGCGGCGCGCCGCGCGCGTGCTTCGGCTGTCGGCGCCCTCGCGATCCTGCTCGCCGCGGCGCTGCGCCCGTCGCGCACGCCGCGGCACCGGAACGCAGCGCCCGACGACGATATCCGCGGCCTGTGGGTCGACAACCGCGAGACGCGACAAGCACAAGGTGGGCGTGCTGATCGAGGACTGCGACGGCGCACTGTGCGGGCGCATCTATCTGGCTGAAGAAGCCGCTCGTCCGGCGGCGAGCCGAAGCGCGACCTGCACAATCCCGACGCCGCGCTCCGCGAGCGCCCGCTGTGCGGCCTCAGGATCCTCACCGGCTTCCGGCCCGGCAAGGAGCGCCGAGCTGGTTCAGCGGCTACATCTACAATCCCAACGACGGCCGGACGTTCAACAGCACGATCCACGTGCAGGACGACGGCTCGATCAAGATTCGCGGTTTCGTCGGCGTGTCGCTCTTCGGCAAGACCGTCGAGTGGGTGCGGCCGCGGACGACTGGACCGCTGCAGTTGACCTCGTCCGCACGCGCGGCGACGGTACTGCACCACCTGATCCGGCTGCCCGGCAACTCCTGGCCTAGGTGCGTGGATCGCCGCAAGCGACGGCCCAGCCGGCCGCGCGCGCGTGACTCGTCGGCCACGAGCGTGGCAGCACCGTCGCCCATCCGGTACACGCGGTCCGCGACGTCGACGAGCGGCGACTGGTGCGATATCGCGACGATCGTGAGCTCGCCGCGCAGGCCCTCGAGCGTGCGGCAGATGGCCGCCTCCGTTTCCGGATCGAGCGCGCTCGTCGCTTCGTCGAGGATCAGCACGCGCGGCTTGTGCGCGAGCGCGCGCGCGAGCGCCACGCGCTGGCGCTGGCCGCCGGAGAGCTTTCCGCCGCGCTCGCCGACGATCGTGTCGAGTCCTTCGGGCAGTGTCGGACACGACGCTCCAGATCCCGCCGCGCGCAGCGCTGCCTCGGCATCGGCCGCGGTCAGCTCAGGATCGCCGAGCGTCACGTTGTTGCGGACGGTGTCGTGCAGCAGCACCGTGTCCTGCGGCACGTAGCCGATCATCCGGCGCCACGCGCGCCAGTCGACGCGCTGCAACGGCAGCTCGTCGATCCAGACTTCGCCTTCCTGCGGCCGCAGGAGCGCCGTGACGAGGTCGATCACCGTCGTCTTGCCGGCGCCGGACGGGCCGACGATCACCGTGATTCCGCCCGCGGGCATCGTGAGCGCCGCGTTGCGCAGGATCCATTGCTCGCGATAGCGGAAGCCCACGTTGTCGAAGCGGATCGCGTGCGCGCAGCACGGGCGCCGCGCCGTCCGGCGGATTCTCGCTCTCGCTCTTCGGCACCCTCGATCGCCGCCTGCATCGACCAGTAGGCGCTCTCGCACGTGACCATCCTCTGGTATTCGCGCTGCATGCGGCTCATGTACAGGAGCACGCGCACGAGCAGGAACGCGAGCAGCATCACCGACGCGAGCGACATGCCGAATTGCACGAGCGCCACGTAGAGCCCGGCGGCGATCAGGATGGCGAGCATCGGCTCCTGCAGCGCGCGCAGCGCCTCCTTGCTGAAGACGTCCTTCTGCAGCGCGCGGTTCAACTGCGTGGTGTCGCCTTCGAGCAGCACGTTGGCGAGATTCTCGCGGGCCATCGCCTTCAGCGGCTTCACCGATTGCAGGTTGTCGGCAAGGCGCGCGAGCAGGGAGCGCAGGAGCCTGCGTCTGCTTCGCGCCCGGCGCGACGCGACGTGTGCACGAGCCGGTTCAGGAGGAAGATGAACACGACGCCGGCGGCAAGCGCGATCGAGCGTCGCCTGCCACGACACGAGCAGCGCGACGATCGAATAGACCGATCGCCTGGATGCACGAGCGCGATGACGGTCGCGCCGTACAGATACGATTCGGCGCCGCGCGTCGCCTCGGTGGCGAGGCTGTTGCGCGAGCGCCCCGACCGGTTGTCGCAGATAATATTCCCAGCGCGCCGCCAAGGAGCGATCGGATGAAGTTGAGGCGCAGGTCCGTCGCGACGCGCGCGACCGTGTAGCCGACCTGCTTGTTCGCCGCCAGCACGAGCACGCTCTTCAGGATCATGCCGACGACGACGATCGACGAGCAGCACGCCGACGGTCGGGCGCGAGTCCGACGGCGGCCAGGACACGCGTCACCGTGCCGCCGAGTCCCGACGCAGTGCCAGCGCCGTCGCCGTCACGCGCGCGCTCAGGAGCGGCAACAGCGTCGTGAGGCCGACGCCTTCGAGGAGGCTCGCGAGCACCAGCGCGCCCAGCACCAGCGCGCTTTGCGCGGGATAGCGCGCGGCTGAAGGCGAGCGAAGAGCTTCATCAGGGCGCGCGACGGCGTGACCCCGTCTCAAGCGCCGGTGCCGAGCTCCGCGGCGACGATTCCTGCCGCCGACCGCAAGTCGGCGAACGCCGCTGCAGACGGCGTCGATCTGCTCGCCCGTGTGCGCGGCGCTGACGCTGCAGCGGATGAGCGATACGCCGTTCGGAGTGGCGGGCGGCAGCATCAGGTTGACGTAGACGCCGTGCTCGCACCAGCCGCTTCCAGAACTGCAGCGCCTCGCTGCGCTCGCCCAGGACCACGGCGATCACCGGGCTCGGCGGTGCGCCCAGCGTGTAACCCATGCCCTCGAGCGCGGCATGCAGGCGCTCGTAGTTCGCGCGGAGACGGGCTCGAAGCTCGCGGCCCGCCGCGAGCTTCACGAGCGCCTGCCGCGTCGAGGCGATCGTCGCGGGCGACGGCGAGGCGGTGAAGATATACGGGCGGCTCGAATAGCGAATGAGGTCGAGCGCCGGAAGATTGCTCACGCAGAAGCCGCCGGCGCCGCCCAGGCTCTTGCTGAACGTGCCCACGATGAAGTCGGCGTCGGCGAGCACGTCCATCTCCTCGACGAGCCCGCGTCCGCGCTCGCCCAGCACGCCGAGCGAATGGGCCTCGTCCACCAGGAGGTAGCCGCCGAGCTCGCGCTTGACGTCCACGATCTCGCGCAGCGGCGCGCGATCGCCCAAGCATGCTGTAGATGCCTTCGATCGACGATCAGCGTGTCGGCCGCGCGCGCGTCCGAGCCGGCGCATCCGCTTCGCGAGATCCTCGACGTTGTTGTGGCGAAAGCGGATGACCTCGGCGCCCGCCAGGCGGCAGCCGTCGTAGATGCTGGCGTGGCAATCGGCATCGAGCAGCACGACGTCGTTCGGCCCCATGAGCCCGGACAGGAGGCCGAGGTTCGCCTGGTAGCCCGTCGAGAACACGATCGCGTCGCGCATTTCGTAGAACGCCGCGAGCTCCCGTTCGAGCTTGCGGTGATTCGCGTAGCTGCCGTTCGCCATCCGCGAGCCGGTCGTGCCCGTGCCTTCGGTGTCGAGCGCCTGCTTGCGCCGCCGCGACGCAGTCGGGATCGAACGTGAGGCCGAGGTAGTTGTTCGTGCCGGCGAGCACGGTGCGCCGCCCGTGAATGATGCCCTCGGTCGGCGAGAGGATGCGCTCGATCTCGACGCCGAAGGGATCGACGCCGAGCTGTCTCGAGCTCGCCGCCGCGCCGCCGCCAGGCCCTGAAACTTGTCGAAGAGTCCCATCAGGCTGCGCGCGCGCAGCAGAGTGTCGATCTGCATCGCCAGGTCCCGCACGGTTTTCACGTCGGGGAGGATGTTGACCGGTATGGAGATGTCGAACCGGTCCTCGATCTCCAGCATGAGGTTCATCACCTGCAGCGAGTCGAGCCCGAGGTCGCCCAGGAGGTCCGTGTCTTCGCCGACTTCGACCCGCCCCTGCGTCAGCCTCGTGAGCTCGGCGCAAATCTCCGCCACGATCTGCGGATAGTCCAACGTAACGTCACCTGTCATGGCGTTCATGTGTCCTGCTTGCCGTACGCTTGCGCGAGCCCGGCTTCGAGCCCGACGGCCGCGCGCCAGCCCGTCGCCAGCGCGAAATCGTGACTATCGCACAACCAGTCCGGGTGCGTGATCTCGCGCACCTTGCCCGGCGTGAGCATTGGCGCGTAGCCCAGGAGCCGGGCGGCTGCGAGATTCGCGATGGCCGCCATCCGGAGCGCGCCGACCGGAACCGGCAGGCGGCGCACGGAGCCCCCGCTCGCAGCACGCGTGCCGCCGCGCCGAGCACCGTGTCCCAATCGTAACCGCCGGGATGGCCGTCATCGAGCTCGAAGGTGCGCCCATGCCCCGCGTCGGCCGCGAGCCAGCGCACGACCGCGCTCGCGAGGTCGTCGACGTAAAGGAGCGAGAAGCGCCCTCCGCCGTTGGCAGGCAGCGGCGCGATGCCGCGCGCGACCCAGCGGAAGAGCGGCAGGAGCTCGCGATCGCCCGGGCCGTAGACGGCGGGCGGTCGCAGCACGGTCCAGCGCAGGTTCTTCGGCGCGGCCTCCACTGCGCTCTCTGCGCGCCGCTTGCTCCCGGCATAGTCCGACAGCTGCGGCATCCGCGCCGCCAGCGACGACATCAGCAGGAATCGCGGCGCCTGGGGCAGGCCGGCGGCGGCTTTCACGACGCGGGCCGTACCCTCGGCATTGATCCGGTCGAAATCCGCGCGCCGCGCGCCGCGCACCGTCCCGGCGCAATGAACGACTGCACCCGTACCGGCGACGAGCGTTCGCAAAGCCTCTTCGTCGGCGAGATCGCCTTCGATCCATTCGACGCCAGGCAGCGACGGCAGCGTGCGGCCTCGACGGCGGCGGTGCAACGCCCGCACCGCCCATCCGCCCGCCGACAGTTGCGAGAGCAGCGCGCCACCGATGAAGCCGGTCGCTCCGGTGAGCGCGACAATAGGCTGGACGGTCACGCAGGCGACGCCGGGGACGGACAGGACTGCCGCGGCGCGGGGCCTGGGCCGCGCGCAGCGGGTGCGAAAGCCTAGCCCGACGCGGCGGCCGGCTGGCTCCCTTGCTGGGAATAATGCGGGCTGTCGGCGTCGGTCCGCGCGGTCTTTCGCTCCTGCGCGCGCCGCTGGAGGTAATCCTCGCGCGCTGCGGCCCGCGACAGCTTGCCGGATGACGTGCGCGGCAGCGTGTGTCGCGGCACGAGCTCGATCAGGCAGGAGATGCCGAGCTCTTCGTGGATCTCGCGATGGAGGCGCTGGGTGAGCTTGCGGCTTTCCGCGGCGTCGTTGGTGTTGCATTGCACGACCACGACAGCGACTTCCTCGTCCTCGGAACCGAGCACGAAAAACGCCGATGCATCCATCGACCGCAGCTCCGGCTGCCGCTCGGCGATGTGCTCGATGTCCTGCGGCCAGATGTTGCGGCCGTTGATGATGATCATGTCCTTGTGCCGGCCGGTGACGACGATGCTGCCGTCGACCAGGTACCCGATGTCGCCGGTGTCGAGCCAGCCGTCGTGCGAAAGCGCCTGGCGCGTCTGCTCGGGCTGCGCGAAATATCCCGACATGACGCTCGGTCCGCGCACTTTGATGCGCCCGACATGAAGGTCGGGAAGCGGCTTGCCCTGGTCGTCGCGGACCGCCACCTCGTGCCCCGGAAGGGGACCGCCGCAGCGGACGAAGCCATTGACGCGGCCCGTGTCCGGACTCGCGGGAATCACGCTCAAATGTTCTGCCAGGTGATCGGCGTCGATCCAGTCGACGACGACGCCGCTCTTGAGCGGCGCGAAGCTGATGGCGAGCGAGCTTTCGGCCATGCCGTAGCAGGGAACGAACGCGTGCGGATCGAAGCCGGCCGGCGCGAGAAGCTTGGCGAAGCGATCCGGCAATTCCGCGCGAATGGGCTCGGCGCCAATCCCGGCGACGCGCCATGCGCTCAAGTCGTAGCTCTGCGACGTCCTCGGGACGAATCCGCCGTGCGCAGAGCTCGTAGCCGAACGGCGGGCTGAACGAGATGGTCGCCTCGCGTGTTGGTCATCAATTCGAGCCAGCGCCGCGGGCGCATCGCGAAGTCGCGCGTGTCGAGATAGTCGATCGAGCGCTGCGTCGCCATCGGGGCCAGCATGCAGCCGACGAGACCCATGTCGTGGTAGAACGGCAGCCACGAAACGCAACGGTCGTCGGGCTGGATGTCGAGGCCGTGATTGACCACGCCGGCGAGATTGCTGAGCACCGCGCTTTGCGTGATCACCACGCCGCGCGGAAAGCTCGTGCTGCCCGACGTGTATTGCAGGTAAGCGGTCTCCGCAGGTCCGCTCGGCTGCAGTGCGATCTTCTGCTCCGGCAGCTCATCGAAGTCGGCAGGCGTGCCCGTGAAGGCGAGGTCCATGCCTTCGGCGGCCTCGCGCAGAAAACGCAGGAACTGGCTCGACGCCATGGCGACCGACGCCCCGCAGCCGACGAGCAGGCCGCGCAAGCGCGCGACGTACGCGTCGTGCCCTCCGAGATTGACCGATGCGGGCAGCGCCACCGGCACCAGGCCGGCGTACTGGCACGCGAAGAAGAAGCGCAGGAAGTCCGGGTTGGTTTCCGCGATCACGGCGACGCGCGCGCCGCGCTCGAGCGCGAGCGACAGAAGCCGGCGGGCGAGCTCCTGCGCCTGCTCGCGGAGCATCCGATACGGAAGCACCGTGGCGAGCTTGCCGCTGCCGGCGTAGAAGTTCGCGCCCGTCTCCCCTGCGCGGCGTAATCCAGCGCGTCGGCGAGGCTCGCGAAATCGGCGCGCCGCAGTGGCAGCGGATTCACGGTCGGCGTCATCCGCGGCGCGGACCCAAAATCTGGCGTTCGATTCAGTTTGATTCCCTCGAGGGCATCCGCACATGCCTTGACCCAGCCCAAGACGACAATGCGCTCGGCTCAAAGAAAGACCTCGGAATTCAGCGCGGGGGCGTCCCACATGATTGAACAGTTTCTCGGGACTGTTTATGGATGGCTTGCCCCGTCAGCAAACCGTAAGTTTAGCAGCTTCCGGACCAAAGTAGACCGTAACTGCGACCTCTGCGTCAAGAAACGCGGGCCCCACGGCCCCTTCCTTGTAGGATATTGTTGCGATATCGACGACTGGCGGGTGGTTCTGCCGGCTCGCGCCCACGTTTGGGGCAGCCTCCCCGGAAACTCCGGAGGCACGGCAAAACCGCCCTTCCGAGCCCATGGGCGCCGCCGCCGCTGTCCGAATCCGCAGCGTCCGCACGGCACCGACACCCTCAACCCGCCTTCCAGCCGCCAATTTGACCCAGGCATCAAGCGCCGCTCCGGATCACCGCCGTCGACGGCGACGTGGCGCTCGACCGGTTCATCCGGGTGCCGTCGCGGATCTTCGAATCCGATCCCGCGTGGGTCCAGCCGCTCGTCCTCGAGCGGCGGCTCCATCTGTCGGCCAAGAGCAATCCGTACTTCCAGCACGCCCGCTGGCAGGCGTGGGTCGCGTGGCGCGGGAGCGAGCCGGTCGGGCGCATCAGCGCGCAGATCGACGCGCATGCACCTCGAGCGGTACGCGGACTCGACCGGCTTTTTCGGGATGCTCGACGCGGAAGACCGGCAGGACACGTTCGCGGCGCTGCTCGGGACTGCGGAACAATGGCTGCGCGAGCAGGGAATACGTCGCGTCCGCGGCCCGTTCAGCCTGTCGATCAACGAGGAAACCGGGCTCCTGATCGAGGGATTCGACACGCCTCCCGTGTTCATGATGGGACACGCCCGGCCCTACTACGCAAGCGCACGTCGAGGCGGCAGGGCTATCGGAAAGCGGTCGACACGTTCGCCTATCATGATCGCCGCCGATTTCCAGCCATCGCCCGTGATGGCGCGGATCGTGGCCGCCGCCGCGAAACGCGTGCGCGTCCGCCCGCTCGACCGCAAACGCTTCGACGCCGAGATCGAGCTCCTGCGAGACATCTTCAACGACGCCTGGGCCGAAAACTGGGGCTTCTTGCCGTTCACGACCGCCGAATTTCACGAGCTGGGCCGGAACCTGCGCTTTCTCGTCGATCCGGGGCTGATCCGCATCGCCGAAGTCGACGGCGAGCCCGCCGCGTTCATCGTCGTCGTTCCCAACATCAACGAGGCCATCCGCGGGCTCGATGGCAGTCTGCTGCCTTTCGGCTGGGCCAAGCTCTTGTGGCGCCTCAAGGTGCGCCATCCCTCCACCGCGCGCGTGCCGCTGATGGGCGTCCGCCGCAAGTTTCAGCGTTCGCGCCTCGGTCCGGCGCTCGCGTTCCTCGTGATCGCCGCCGCGCAGCCGACCACGCTCGGCGCTCGGGGTCAAGGAGGTCGAGCTCTCCTGGATCCTCGAGGACAATGCCGGCATGCGGAGCATCATCGAGTCCATCGGCGGCCGTGCCTACAAGCGCTACCGGATCTACGAGCGAGAGCTCGATGGCGACTGCTGTGGCCAACGAGCCCGAGCGGGCGCTGATGGATTCGATTTTCCGCCGTGGTGCTGGCCGCCGATCGCGGTCGCAACGACCCGGTGGCTGCGGCCGCGGGCGTCGCGGCCAAGTGCCTGACGCCGATTGCCGGAACGCCCGATGGTCATGCGCGTCGTGAAGGCGCTGCGAAGCAAAGCGGGCGCATCGACGACATCCTGCTCTGCGGCCCGGACGCGCGAATCGTGGAGGGCTCGCCCGAGCCTGCAACGCGTTGGTGGCAGAGCGGCGATGTCCGCTGGATCGAGCCGCAGGCAACGCCTGCGCACCAGCGCCGCCGCGGCGCTCGCCGCGCTCCCGAGCGAGACGCCCGTGCTCGTCACGACAGGCGACCACGCGCTGCTCGAGCCCGAGATGGTGCGCCATTTCCTGGCCGGCGCGCTGTCGCACGGCGGCGACCTCGCCGTGGCGCTCGCGCCGCACGACCTCGTGCAGCGAACGTATCCGCGAACGCGGCGCACGGTGCTCAAGTTCAGCGACGGCCGCTTCTGCGGCTGCAATCTCTTCGCGTTTCTCACGCCGCGCGGGCGCGAGATGGTGAAGATCTGGCAACAGAGTCGAGGACGACCGCAAGAAGCCCATCCGGGTCGTCGGTCTCGTCGGCTGGGGCGCGATGGCGCGCTACGCGCTCGGCATGCTGAGTCTGACGGAGGCGTGCGCAGGATTTCGAGGCAGACGGGAATCGCCGCCGGCGTCGTCACGATGCCGTTCGCCGAAGCGGCGATCGACGTCGACAGCGTGGCCGACCTCGAGCTCGTGCGAGCGATCGTCGCGCGAGGCGCCGCAAAGGCGCGCGCGGCGGCGTAGCTCAGCGGCCGCAGCAGGCTGCGGCAGCGAGCCAGGATTCGCTAGCTCGCGCCGAGCGCAAGCCGGCGTTAGGCGGCGTCGCAAGCCAGGCGGCGCCGGGCGTCGACGCCCGCTCGAGATCCGCCGCGCTGTCGACTTCCGTCCAACCCGCGGCATCGATCTCGCTGCGTGTAGACGACGCCGGTCTGCGCGAGCGCGTCGATCAGCGACAGAGTACCACTGCGACAGCGCGACCGGCGTGCGCAGCGCCTGGTCGATCGCCTCGCGAAAATGGCGCGGACCGTCGCCCCGGAACGTCATCATCCCGATCGATTCCGCGTTGACGCTCATCGCGCGCGAGCTTCTTGCCCACCTCGCAGCAGGCGATCGCCGTCGCGGATGACCTTCATGTCGTCGTCGTCGTAGCTGCTCCTTGCAGCTCACGGCGAGCGTGATCGGATGCTCGGGCGCCGCCAGGAGACGCTCGAGGACGGGCGCCGCGAAGCAGCGTGTCGCCGTTGAGCAGCAGGAACTCGTTTTCCATTTCGCGCGCGCGCAACCCAGCAGCTCACGAGGTTGTCGGTGATCGCGAAAAACGGGTTGTACAGCGTGCCGATCCGCCGCGGCCCGTAGCGCTCGACGAGCCCGGCCTCGACGAGCCCGGCGCCGAAGCCGACCACGACGGTGACGTCATCGACGCCGCATCGGGCGAGCGCGTCGATCTGCCGGCCGATGAGCGGCCGCCCCTGCACCGGAAGCATGCATTTCGGCGCGCGCTCGGTCAGCGGCAGCAATCGGCGGCCTTGTCCGGCGCTCAGGATAATCGCTTTCACTCTTTGTCCATTCCTTCATCCGACCCGCCGCTCTCGCGGGCGACTACGACTGCCCACGGCCATGCCCCGAAGTCCGTCTGGGAGATGGGCGGCGGCGGGATTGCCTCCAGGGGTGCACGGCTTGGGCCGGAAAGCCTGCCGCGACGCAAAATTCGTCCAAAAAGCCTGCTAGTTTCGCTCAGCGGAGCGAAGAACTCAAATCCGCAAGCGGAGCGGCGACGTCGGTCGACCCGCTGCCAACCGTCGAATGACACGCCAGGTCGAACATCCGCCGGACGGCGCCCGCCCAGGGAACCTCCGGGGTGCTGTCCACTCTAGACCCTATAATGCGGGTCAGCCGCCCGCCGTACGCGCTAGAGCGCGAATGGCGGAAGAAGAAGCCCCGCAACAGCCAATGACCGATCCCGTACCCTCGACGTCCGACGCTCCGCAGCCGGCAGCAGTCCACGTCCCGCCCGCGGCAAACGCGCTGGTGGTGGATCGCCATCGCCGTGCTCGGGGCGGCGGCCATCGGCGGCGCGATCTGGTACGCAAGCGGGAAGTCGCTGACCGCCACTTCGCCGGCGCGTCGCGCGGAGCGCCGGCGACAAGGGCGCGCGCGGCGATCCCGCGTCGCGTATCGTTCCCGTCGTCGCCGCCCCGGTCCGGCAGGGCGCGCTCGACGTCTACCTGTTCGCGCTCGGCACGGTGACGCCGCTCAATGCGGTCACGGTCAGGAGCCGCGTCGACGGCCAGCTGATGAAGGTCGCCTTCGAGGAAGGCCAGATGGTGAAGCCGGGCGACCTCCTCGCTCAGATCGATCCCCGTCCCTTCGAGGTGCAGCTCACGCTCGCCAGCGGGCAGCTCGCGCGCGACCAGGCGCTGCTCGAGAACGCGCAGCGTCGACGTGCAGCGCTACCGCACGCTGCTCGCGCAGGACTCGATCTCGAAACAGCAGGTCGACACGCAGGAATCGCTCGTGCGCCAGTACGAGGCCGCGATTCAGGCCGACCAGGGCAACATCGACAACGCGAAGCTGCAGCTCACGTACACGCGCGTCGTCGCCCCGATCTGCGGCCGCGTCGGGCTGCGCCAGGTGGATCCCGGCAACATCGTGCGCGCCGCGCGACGCGCAACGGCATCGTCGTGATCACGCAGCTGTCGCCGATCGGCGTGGTGTTCCCCATTCCCGAGGATCAGCTGCCGCGGGTGATGAAGCGCCTCGCCGCCGGCGATCGCATCCCGGTCGAAGCCTACGACCGCGCGCAGAAGGAAAAGCTCGGCAGCGGCCGGCTCCTGACCGCCGACAACCAGATCGACACCGCGACCGGCACGATCAAGCTCAAGGCGGAATTTCCCAACGCGGACGGCATGCTTTTCGCGAACCAGTTCGTCAACGTGCGGCTGCCGGTCGAGACGCGGCCCAACGCGACGCTCGCGCCGACCGCGGCGATCCAGCGCGGCGCCGCGGGGACGTTCGTCTATGTCGTCAAGGACGACAAGACGGTGACCGTGACGCCCGTGCAGATCGGCGCGACGCAAGGCGAAATCACGCAGATCGACAGCGGCGTGGCTCCCGGCGCGATGGTCGTCGTCGACGGCGCCGACCGGTTGCGCGAAGGAGCGAAGGTCGAGGTCGTCACGCGCGATGCGCCTGTCCCGGCGTCGCCGGACGCGGCGAAGCGCGGACCGCGCGGGAAGGATGGCGGCGAGCGGCGGAACCAGAAGGCCAAGAGCGGTTAGTGGGGTCAGAGTCGACTCGCACCGCCGGTGATGGCCCGACCTCCCGCCGAAAGTCGACCCTGATCCCGTGAATCCGTCGCGACTCTTCATCCTCCGGCCGGTGGCGACGTCGCTGCTGATGGTCGCGATCCTGCTCGTCGGGCATCGTCGCGTATCGCGTGCTGCCGCTGTCCGCGCTGCCGAAGTTCGACTACCCGACGATCCAGGTCGTGACGCTCTATCCCGGCGCGAGCCCCGACGTCATCACGTCGTCGATCACCGCGCCGCTCGAGCGCCAGTTCGGGCAGATGCCCGGCTTGAACCAGATGTCGTCGGCGAGCTCCGGCGGCGCGTCGGTCATCACGCTGCAGTTCAGCCTCGACGCTGCCGCTCGACGTCGCCGAGCAGGAAGTGCAGGCGGCGATCAACGCCGCGACGCACGTTCCTGCCGACGGACCTGCCGCAGCCGCCGATCTACAACAAGGTCAATCCGGCCGACACGCCGATCGTGATCGCTGGCGCTCGTCCTCGCGCGACGATGCCGCTGCCGGAGATCCAGTATCTGGCCGACACGCGCCTCGCGACCAAGATCTCGCAGCTTCCCGGCGTCGGGCTCGTCAGCATCACCGGCGGCCAGCGCCCGGCGGTGCGCATCCAGGCGAATCCGAAGGCGCTCGCCGCGTACAACCTCTCGCTCGACGACCTGCGCACCGCGATCGCCAACGCCAACGTCGAACCAGGCGAAGGGCAGCTTCGACGGGCCGACGCGCGCGTCCACGATCGACGCCAACGACCAGCTGAAGTCGGCCGACGAGTTCAAGTCGATGATCGTCGCGTACCGCAACGGCGCGCCGGTGCGGCTCGCCGACGTCGCCGACGTCGTCGACGGCGCCGAGAACACGCGCCTCGCGGCGTGGGCCAACGAGTCGGCCGCGGTCATCGTCAACATCCAGCGCCAGCCGGGCGCGAACGTCATCGAGGTCGTCGACCGCATCAAGCGCCTGCTGCCGCAGCTCTCGGCGTCGCTGCCCGCCGCGGTCGACGTCGCGATGCTGACCGACCGCACCGTGACCATCCGCGCGTCGGTGCACGACGTGCAGTTCGAGCTGCATGCTCGCCGTCGCGCTCGTCGTCGATGATCATCTTCCTGTTCCTGCGCACCGTCGCGGCGACCGTCATTCCGAGCGTGGCGGTGCCGCTGTCGCTGATCGGCACGTTCGCGGTGATGTATCTCGCCGGGTTCTCGATCAACAACCTGACGCTGATGGCGCTCACGATCGCCACCGGCTTCGTCGTCGACGACGCCATCGTGATGATCGAGAACATCTCGCGCTACATCGAGGAGGGCGAACCGCCGCTCGAGGCGGCGCTCAAGGGCGCGGAGCAGATCGGCTTCACGATCATCTCGCTGACGGTGTCGCTCATCGCCGTGCTGATCCCGCTGCTCTTCATGGGCGACGTCGTCGGGCGGCTCTTCCGCGAGTTCGCGATCACGCTCGCCGTCGCCATCCTGCTGTCGGCGGTCGTCTCGCTGACGCTGACGCCGATGATGTGCGCGCGCCTGCTGCGCCACGTCCCGGAGCGCGAGCAGGGCGCTTCTTCCGGAAGAGCGGCGAGTGGTTCGACCGCGTGATCGCGCGCTACGCGCGCATGCTCACCTGGGTGCTCGACCGCCAGGGCGCGACGCTGATCGTCGCGATCGCCACGCTGGCGCTCACGATCGTGCTGTACATCGTCGATCCCGAAGGGCTTCTTTCCGGTCCAGGACACGGGCGCGATCCAGGGCATCTCGGAAGCCTCGCCGACGATCTCGCTTCGCGGCGATGGCCGAGCGCCAGCAGGCGCTCGCGAAGGTGATCCTGCAGGATCCCGGCGGTGGAAAGCCTGTCGTCGTTCATCGGCGTCGACGGCAGCAATCCGACGCTGAACAGCGGCCGCTTCCTGATCAACCTGAAGCCGCTCGCGCAGCGCGACGCGGCAGCGCGACCGATGTCATCCGGCGGCTGCAGGACGTCGCTCGCCGAGCGTCGAAGGCATCGTGCTCTACATGCAGCCGGTGCAGGACCTGACGATCGAGGACAAGGTGAGCCGCACGCAATACCAGTTCTCGGTGGAGGACGCGAACGCCGACGAGCTCGCGCGTCTGGGTGCCGAAGCTCGTCGAACGGCTGCGCCAGGATCCGCGGCTCGTGGACGTCGCGAGCGATCAGCAGGAAGGCGGCCTGCAGGCGTACGTGGACATCGACCGCGCCGCGGCGAGCCGCTACGGCATCACGCCCGCGATGATCGACAGCGCGCTCTACAACGCGTTCGGCCAGCGCCTCGTGTCGACGATCTTCACGCAGACCAACCAGTATCGCGTCGTGCTCGAAGTCCGGCCCGAGTTCCGCAAGGCCTGGCGGCGCTCGACAGCATCTACGTCAACGCGCCGAACGCTGCGGCGGCGGCCGCAGCTGCCGCCGGCTGCCACGGAACCGCGGCAGCCAGTGCCGCGTCGTCGACGCAGCAGGTCCCGCTGTCGGCGATCGCGCGAGTCGTCGAGCGGACCGCGCCGCTCGTCGTGAGCCGCATCGGCCAGTTTCCGGCGGCGACGATTTCATTCAACCTCGCGCGCGGCGCGTCGCTCGGCGACGCCGTCAAGGCCATCGACGCGGCGCAGCGCGACATCGGCATGCCGGTGAGCGCGCAGGTGAAGCTCCAGGGCGCGGCGCTCGCCTTCCGCGCGTCGCTCGCGAACCAGCTGTGGCTGATCCTGGCCGCGATCGTCACCGTCTACATCGTCCTCGGCGTGCTCTACGAAAGCTACATCCACCCCATCACGATCCTGTCCACGCTGCCCTCGGCCGGCGTCGGCGCGCTGCTCGCGCTGCTGCTCACCGGCAACGACCTCGGCGTGATCGCCATCATCGGCATCATCCTGCTGATCGGCATCGTGAAGAAGAACGCGATCATGATGATCGACTTCGCGATCGACGCCGAGCGCGACCGGAAGCTAGCGCCGCGCGACGCGATCTTCGAGGCGTGCCTGCTGCGCTTCCGTCCGATCCTGATGACGACGATGGCGGCGCTGCTCGGCGCGCTGCCGCTGATGATCGGCTGGGGCGTGGGCTCGGAGCTGCGCCATCCGCTCGGCATCACGATGGTCGGCGGCCTGATCGTGAGCCAGGCGCTGACGCTCTTCACCACGCCGGTCATCTATCTCGCGTTCGACCGCGCTGGCAGCGCGCGGATGGCGCGCGCGGCGCGAGCGCCGTCGCGCGCGGCGCGCGCAGCGGCCTCGAGCAGCCGGAGCGCGTCGAGCATGAACATCTCGAGCGCCCTTCATCGATCGCCCGGTCGCGACCACGCTGCTCGACGATCGGCGTCGCGCTCGCCGGCGCGGTCGCGTTTCGCCTGCTTCCGGTCTCGCCGCTGCCGCGGGTCGACCTGCCGACGATCTCCGTCTCCGCGTCGCTGCCGGGCGCGAGCCCCGAGACGATGGCGGCGACGGTCGCCATGCCGCTCGAGCGCTCGCTGGGCCTCATCGCCGGCGTCACGGAGATGACCTCGACGAGCGCGCTCGGCTCGACGCGGATCGTGCTGCAGTTCGACCTCGATCGCGACATCAACGGCGCGGCGCGCGACGTGCAGGCGGCGATCAACGCCGCGCGGAGCTCGCTGCCGACGGGCCTCAACGGCAACCCGTCGTACCGCAAGGTCAATCCCGGCCGACGCGCCGATCATGATCCTGGCGCTCACGTCGGAGACGATGACGCAGGGCCAGATGTACGACGCGGCGTCGACGATCATCGCGCAGAAGCTCTCGCAGCTCGAGGGCGTGGGCCAGGTGCAGGTCGGCGGCAGCTCGCTGCCCGCGGTGCGCGTCGAGATCAACCCGCAGGCGCTCTACAAGTACGGCATCGGCTTCGAGGACGTGCGCGCGGCGCTCGCGGCAGCCAACGCCAACCGGCCCAAGGGCGTCGTCGAGGACGGCGACGCGCAACTGGCAGATCGACGCCAACGACCAGGCGAAGACCGCCGCGCGACTACCTGCCGCTGATCGTCGCCTACCGCAACGGCGCCCCGGTGGGGATCACCGACGTGGCGGAGGTCGTCGACTCCGTGCAGGACCTGCGCAACGCGGGATCGTCCAACGGCAAGCCGTCGGTGCTCGTGATCATCAGCCGGCAGCCGAACGCCAACATCATCGAGACCGTCGATCGCGTCACGCGAGCTCCTGCCCACGCTGCGCGCGTCGATTCCCGAGCGCGATCGATCTCGCGCGTGATGATGGAGCGCACCACGACGATTCGCGCGTCGCTGCGCGATGCCGGGCGCACGCTCGCCTTGTCGGTGGCGCTGGTCGTGCTGGTCGTGTTCCTGTTCCTGCGCAACGTCCGCGCGGCGCTGATCCCGAGCGTCGCCGGTGCCGGTGTCGCTCATCGGCACGTTCGGCGTCATGTACCTGTTCGGCTACAGCCTCGACAACCTGTCGCTGATGGCGCTCACCATCGCCACCGGATTCGTCGTCGACGACGCGATCGTCGTGCTCGAGAACGTCGTCGCGCCACATCGAGGCCGGCATGGCGCCGATGGAGGCGGCGCGCTCGGGCGCCGGCGAGGTCGGCTTCACCGGTGCTCGCGATGACGCTCTCGCTCGTCGCGGTGTTCATTCCGCTCCTGCTGATGGGCGGCTTCGTCGGGCCGCTTCTTCCGCGAATTCGCGGTGACGCTGTCGGCCGCGATCCTGGTCTCGCTCGTGGTGTCGCTCACGACCACGCCGATGATGTGCGCGCGGCTCCTGCTGTCCGCGAAGGAGCGCCGGCGCGGCCGGTTCCACCGCGTGGAGCGAGCGCGTCTTCGCGGCCGTGCTGCGCGGCTACGGACGCACGCTCGCGCTGGGCGCTCGATCACGGCCCGCTCACGGTGCTGATCCTGCTCGCGCACGGTGGCGCTCAACGTCTATCTCTACGTGATCGTGCCGAAGGGCTTCTTCCCGCAGCAGGACACCGGCCAGCTCATCGGCCGCATCCAGGCCGACCAGAGCATCTCGTTCCAGGCGATGCGGCAGAAGCTCGCCGACTTCATCGCGATCGTGCGCGCGGACCCGGCGGTGGCGAACGTCGTCGGCTTCACCGGCGGCGCAGCAGCGGAACACGGGCTCGATGTTCGTCGACGCTGAAGCCGCTGTCCGAGCGCGAGGACAGCGCCGACCAGCGTCGTCGCCCGGCTGCGCAAGGAGCTCGCGCGCGAGCCCGGCGCCAATCTCTTCCTCACGCCCGTGCAGGACATCCGCGTCGGCGGCCGGCAGAGCAACGCGCACCTACCAGTACACGATCCAGGCGGACGACCTGGCCGAGCTCGCGACCTGGGAGCCGCGCATCCGGCAGGCGCTCTCGCAGCTGCCCGAGCTCGTCGACGTCAACACCGACCAGCAGAACAAGGGGCTGTCGACGTCGCGTCGTGATCGATCGCGACGCCGCGGCGCGTCTCGGCGTGACGCCGCAGCATGATCGACGCGACGCTCAACGACGCGTTCGCGCCAGCGCCAGGTGTCGACGATCTACTCGCCGCTCAACCAGTACCACGTCGTGATGGAAGCCGCGCCCGAATACTGGCAATCGCCCGACGCGCTCAACCAGATGTACGTCAGTGCGCCGGGCGGCGCGCAGGTCCCGCTGTCGATGTTCGCGCGGTACGAGCCGACCGAGACGTCGCTCGCCGTCAATCACCATTCGCAGTTCGTCGCGTCGACGATCTCGTTCAACCTGCCGGAAGACGTGTCGCTGTCGCAGGCGACGCAGCGCGATCGAGGATGCGCTCGCGCGCATCGGCGTGCCGACCACGGTGCGCGGCAGCTTCCAGGGCTCGGCGCGCGCGTTCCGGGCGGCGCTCGAAACGCCAGCCGATGCTCATCCTCACCGCGCTCCTGACGCTGTACATCGTGCTCGGCGTGCTCTACGAGAGCTGCGTCCATCCGCTCACGATCCTGTCGACGCTGCCGTCGGCGGGCGTCGGGCGCGCTCGTCGCGCTGATGCTGTTCCGCACCGAGTTCTCGCGTCATCGCGATGATCGGCGTGATCATGCTGATCGGCATCGTGCAGAAGAACGCGATCATGATGATCGACTTCGCGCTCGCGGCGCGAGCGCAGCCGCGACGTGCTCGCCGCGCGACGCGATCTTCGAGGCCTGCCTCCTGCGCTTCCGGCCGATCCTGATGACGACGCTCGTCGGCGCTGCTCGCCGCGATTCCGCTGGCGCTCGGCCGGGGCGACGGCGCGGAGCTCCGCCAGCCGCTCGGCATCGCGATCGGCGGCGGCCTGATCCTGAGCCAGCTCCTGACGCTCTACACGACGCCGATCGTGTATCTCTACCTCGACCGCCTGAGCGACTGCGCGCGCGCTGAGAGCCTGCGCGCGCGCAGGTGCGCCGCGCCGCTCCGCGCCGCGTTCCGCGGAGTCGCGCCGCAATGAGCCGGCACGCATTCGCCGTCCTGCGCATCGCCGCGATCGTCTGCTGCGGCCGCCGTGCGCCGCCTCGTGCACGGTCGGGCCCGACTATGTTCGCCCGGCCGGCGAACGTGCCGGCGGCGTACAAGGAGGCGAGATGCGCCGGTCGCGCGCGCCGGCGAAGCGTGCTGCCGCGCGCGGCCGCTGGTGGAGACTCTACGGCGATCCCGAGCTCGACTGCGCTCGAATCGCAGGTCGTGCTCAACAATCAGACCGTCCTCGCGGCCGAGGCGCGCGTGCGGCAGGCGCAGGCGCTGATCGACGTCGCCCGCGCGCCGTCGTTCCTCACCGCGAATGCCGCCAGCCACCAACAAGAAAGTCGGCGCTCACCGCAAGCTGGGAAATCGATCTGTGGGGTCGCATCCGGCGCAGCGTCGAAGCGAGCGACGGCCTACGCCAGGTCCAGCGCCGACGACCTCGCGGCGGCCACGCTCTCGCTGCAGGCGCAGGTCGCGCAGAGCTACTTCCTGCTGCGCGTGCAGGATGCGCGAGATCCGGCTCGCTGCAGGACAGCGCGGCGAGATACGAGCGCTCGCTGCAGCTCACGCGAAACCAGTATGCCGTCGGCGTCGCCTCCCGCGGCGACGTCGTGCAGGCGGAGGCGCAGCTCATGTCGACGCGGGCCCAGGCGCTCGAGGCGAAGCTGAACCGGGCGCAGCTCGAGCACGCCATCGCGATCCTGATCGGCAAGGCGCCGGCGGATTTCGAGCATCGCCGCCACGACCGCGACGCATGCAGGTCCCGGCGGTGCCCTCGGCGCTGCCGTCCGAGCTCCTCGTCCGGCGTCCGGACATCGCCGTCGGCGGAGCGCCGGATGGCGGCGGCCAACGCGCAGATCGGCGTGGCCCAGGCGGCGTTCTATCCGTCGGCGCGTCTCTTCGCCGGCGGCGGCATCGACATCAGCTTCGCGGGCGGCATCGCCCTCGCGCAGTTCCTGCTCGACGGCGGGCTGCGCGAAGCGCAGAAAGCGCAAGCCACGGCGGCCTACGACGAGACCATCGCCAATTACCGGCAGACGGTGCTCGGGGCGCTCCGCGACGTCGAGGACAATCTCTCCGCGCTGCGCATCCTCGAAAGCGAAGCCGCGGTGCAAGGCGCCGCGGTGAAGGCGTCGCGCGAATCGGTGACGATCACGAACAACCAGTACCGCGCGGGCACCGTGACCTATCTCGCCGTCGTGGTCGTGCAGGCCGCGGCGCTCGCCAACGAGCGCGCCGACCTCGCCATCCTCGCGCGACGCCTGGTCGCGAGCGTGAATCTGATCAAGGCGCTCGGCGGCGGCTGGGAAGCCGACGTGCCCAGGAATCGCGGCGAACCCGCCCGCCAACGGGTACGGCGAAGTAATCGCGCGCCGCGGATCTCCGGCGAAGCATCAGGCCGGCGCCGTCGCGAGCGCCAGGCGAAGGCCGCGTCCGTCGTCGGGAACGAAGCGCCCGCGTTCGAGCGAATACGCGCGCACCGAAACGCGCAGGCGCCATCCGGCTCCGTCGCGCCGGATGCGATAAAGGTGATACGCCGCGTATCGATCGACCTGCTTGCCGATCGCCGAAGCCGGACGGCACGCCGATCGCGAGGTTCCGGCCGCGCGCCGCGTCGAGATACGTCGCGGCGGAAAAGTGGGCATGGCCGTGCAGCACCAGCTCGGCCCCGCGCCGGGCGAGCACGTCGCGCAGCGCCGCGCCGTCGCGCAGCGACTTGCGCCAGCGCACCGTGTGCCGGCCCGGCGGATGGTGCAGCAGCACGATGCGGAACCGTCCGTCGCTGCCGGTCTCGTCCAGCATGCGGTCGAGCTCTGCCAGCTGGCGTTCACCGAGGCGGCCGGTGGCGAGGAACGGCGCCGAGGGCCGCGCCGTCGACAGGCCGATCAAGGCCACGTCGCGCCGAAGGCGCAGCGTCGGAAACACCTCGTCGCCTTCCGCGTCGTCGCGCGCGTCGTCGCCGCGGATGTAGGCCGACCATTGCGCGAACGTGTCCTGCCACGACTCGCGGACGTAGGCATCGTGATTGCCGGGAACGACCGTGATTGCGTCCGGCGGTCCCAGTCGATCGAGCCACGCCGCGGCTTGCCGGAACTCGTGCGGCAGCCCGAGATGCGTGAGATCGCCGGTCACGGCGATGTGGTCGAGGCGCTCGCCGGACGAGATCGGCGCGCAGCGCATCGAGCACGTCGGTTCGATGCTCATGGCGACGCCGATACCGCCAGGAAAGGTAGCCGAGGATCCGCTTGTCGAGGAGCGCGCGCGCGCGAATTCCGTCGAGCGACGAAAGATGCAGATCGGACAGATGCGCGAGCACGAAATCGGCGTCCGACGACGCGTCCGAAGTGCGTCGGTCCGCGTCGTTCGCGTCGATCGTGAGCGCTACGGTACCCATGCGGTTAGTATATGATGCGCGCGCTGCGCCGCCGAGGCCTCTCCAGAATATCGAAGGTTCCGCGAGATCGACGTCGACGACAACATGGTGGCAGTGGTGCTGGGGGACAGCCCCGTACGCCTGTGGGGCCTCACGCCGGCCGAGCGCATCGAACGCCAGTTGCGCGTCGAGGGCATCCGCGTGTGGCGCGAACGGCCTCGATGCGCTGCCTCCGACGTCTCACGTCCTCGTGCTGCGCGGCGACTGTCCTGTACGACGCCCGCGCGCTCCGCGGCCTCGTCAAAACCCGGCAGGCGGCTGCTGGAAGTGGATGTCGACGGGCGATCCGTCGCCCGTGGCGCGCACGTGCGCGCGGATCAGGTCGCAGCGGTCGCCGCCTGGCTGGAGAGTGGATCGCGGCCGGCTTTCGCGACGGACATCGCCACCGTGACGCTCGACGAGATCGCGCAAGGCTACGAAGCCGGGTTGAAGAAACTCGATCGGCCCTTCGTTCTCCCGGTCACCGACGAGCGGCGCGCTCGCGCTCGAGCGGCTCACGTTTTCCGGCGCGTACAAGGGCGTCACCGATCTCGTCACCAAGTGGCTGTGGCCGGTTCCGGCGCAGTGGGTCACGCGGTGGTGCGTGCGCATGGGCATCACGCCCAACCAGGTGACCGTCGCGAGCCTCGTGCTGGTCGTCGATCGCGGGCGTGCTGTTCGCGCGCGGCGAATTCGGCTGGGGTCTCGTCGCGGGCTGGATCATGACGTTTCTCGACACCGTCGACGGCAAGCTCGCGCGCGTGACGGTCACCTCGACCAAGCTCGGCAACGTGTTCGACCACGGCATCGATCTCATCCATCCTCCGTTCTGGTACCTGGCCTGGGGCATGGGACTCGCGCTCGTCGCCGCCGGCGATCGCGGGCGTGCCGCTATCGCTCGTCTACTGGGTCATTCTCGTCGGCTACGTCGGCGGCCGCCTGTGCGAAGGCGCGTTCCAGCTCTTCATCGCGCGCTTCTCGATCTTCACGTGGCGTCCGTTCGACTCCTGGTTCCGGCTGATCGCGGCGCGGCGCAATCCGAACATGATCGCTGCTCACCGTGAGCCTCGCGCTCGGCCGACCGGACTTGGGCCTGCTGGCGGTCGCCGTGTGGACGGCGTTGTCGACGGCGCTGCTTCTGCTTCGGCTGCTCCTCGCTGCCGCTCGCGAAGCTGGCAACGGCAAGGCGATCCGGTCGTGGCTCTCCGAAATCGGCCAGACGGTGGACGAGCAGGCCTGGCGGTGCGCGTGTTCGCGCACGCCGCTCCCGCCGCGCGCAAGGCGTGACGGCAGCGGCGCCATGCCGCCGGTAGGCACCGGCGCCCGATCCCGCGCCGCGCCTCGCGCGACTCTCGCTCGGCGTGCTGCGCAATCCGCGAAGCGGCGCGAACCTGCGTGCCGCGGCGGCGATGCGACCGCGTGCTCGCCGCCCATCCCGGCATACCCTGCCGCGACGTGCAGGACCCGCGTCCGTGGCGCTGCGCGTTGCGCGAGCTGGCGGAGCGCGGTGTCGACATCGATCGCGATCAGCGGCGGCGACGGCACCGTGCACGCCGTCCTCGACACCGATCTTCGGCGCGAGCCCGTTCCCCGCGTGCCGTTGCTCGCGGTGCTGCGCGGCGGCACCGCCAACATGACGGCGCGCGACATCGGCATGCAGCGGCCGCCAGGATCGCGCGCTCGCGCGCGCTGATCAATGCGTCGCGCGCGGCGGCGACGGGCTCGCGGTGACCGGGCGCGCCGTCATGCGCATCGATCGCGGCGCCGGACGTGCGCCTCTCCACGGCATGTTCTTCGGCGCGGCCGCGATCTCGCAGGGCATCGAATACTGCAAGCGCAACGTGCACACGCTGGGCTTGCGCGGCGAGATCGGGCCGGCCGTGACGATGGCGCGCTTCGTCATCGCGATGGCGAGGGCGAGCGCGCGATCATGTCGCCGGTCCCGATCACGGTGGCGGTCGACGGCGGCCCGCCACCGCCTTCGACTGCGAGATCGTGCACGTCACGACGCTGCAGCAGCTGGTGCTCGGGTTGCGGCCGTACTGGGGCACCGAGGCCGCGCCGCTTCACTACGCCAGCGTGCGCGCGAGCCCGCAGCACTGGATCAAGGCGCTGCCGGGTCTGCTCGCGGGCCGGCCGAACCGGTACGTCACGCCGGCCAACGGCTACGAAAGTCGCAACGCCCATCGCATCGTCATGGGACTCGACAGCTCGTTTTTCGTCGATGGCGAAATCTTTCCCCGACGCCCGGAGTGCCGCTCACGCTCACGGCGGGCGGGACCGTGGAGTGTCGTGACGCTGCGATGAATTTGCCGCTCGAAGATGCGATCGCGGCCAACCTGCGCGCTGCCGGCCCCAGCCTCCGTCGTCGCGCTCGGCGAGGCCCTGCGCCGGCGATTCGGATCGCATGCGCTCGCGGTCGCTCTTCTACGGCTCATGCCGCCGCTCGCGACGACGATGCGAGACGGCATCGTCGATCTCTACGTGCTGGTCGACGATTACCGCGCCGCGTATCGACACGCACGTGCCGGCATTCTTCGAACCGGGTCGCTGGCGCCGAACGTCTACTACCTCCGAAACGCCCGTTCGCGGGACGGACTGCGCGCGCGAAGTGCGCGGTCGTGTCGCTCGACGCGTTCGAGCGCGGCACGCGCGCGCTGGTTTCATTCCTACCTGTGGGGCCGGTTCGCGCAGCCTTGCGGACTGCTCTACGCAGCCGACGCGATCGGTCGCGCGCGCGCGTGGTCCGCGCCATCCGGTCAGCGCCGTTACGACGTTCGCGGCGGCAGGTATTACGCCGCGCTGCCCGCCGGAGTTCGATGCCGAAGCGCTGTGGACGCAGGGTTTGCTGCTGACGTATGCAGCGGAGCTGCGCTCCGAGCGTCCGGAGCGCATTCGCGCGCTGTACGCGAATTCCGCGACCGAATTTCGGGCGCTCACGGAGCGCTCGCTCGAACGCGAGGCTGGGATCTCGCCGGCCCGGGGCGCTATCGCAATCCAGCACGAGCGCGATCGCGCCGCGAGCGTCGCGCGGCTGGGCGGTGCGCAGGCTACAGGGCAAAGGTACTGAGCGTCGCGCGCCTCCTGAAAGCCTCGTTCACGTTCGACGGCGGATTGCCGTACCTCGTGTGGAAGATCGAGCGCCACTCCGGAGTGAAGGTCGAGATCACGCCCTTCATGCGCCGGTTTCCGCGACTGGGCGCGATCGGCGCGATGTGGCGGACCTGGCGCCGCGGCGGATTCCGGTAAGCCGGGGAAGCCTCTGAACAAGTCCCCCACGGGAGGGGCTAAGCAGAGGCGAAGCGGAAATAGCGGGCGCTATTCGCAAACCGAGCGATAAAGCCTCCAACACCCGGGAACGCTGATTGCATTCCACCTTGGCGTTCGGCCAGAAGCGGTAGTTGGGCCTACTCCTAAAGCGATCAGGTCGGGGACGGCCGCCCGGTCTGGCAATGAGCGGCGGTTCTACGATCTACGCAGGCCGTTCACGCCTCGATGGCCGCTGTAAATTGTGCAGCGGCCAGTTCGTATCGGAAGGTGGAAGTCTCTGACCGGTAAATCAGCCCTGCGCGCGACGCTGATCATTGTGCTGGAAAGCGGGTGGTGTTGTCTTACCAGCAACACAAATTCATACCGTCCTCGTGTTTCGGCGAGACGGAGTACTTTGTGACCTCAGTCCGAGAGGTGTCGGATCAACCCTCAGCGTTGCCGCTGCCTACGCCGTAGGGCCAGCTCCAGGCGCGCCGCGATGAAGCCTCACTGAGCACTAGGCACTTCGCCCCACGTTCGATCCCGTCTGAGCAGCAGCACGAAGGAAGAATCCCAAGCGAAGTACGTCGCGCCGGAACGACGCGAAGTGCACTGGACGAACAGCACGTCAGAGCGTCATTCACCTCGACCGGCTGGGGTCGGAAGCAAACCGCGGCTGCATAGGAAATTCATTTCTGTCGAACGGCCGTTCGGGTCGCGCGTAACTGACGGTGTGAACGGTTGCCGGAGACAATCCGCCGCGTTGGCTATTCGATCGCTGGGTGGTTTGGCGTTAATCGACCAGGCATCTGCGGGAACACCACGGTAGGCGCTCGATCTCGCGCGCTGTAAGCGCCGCGTGATCAATACTCTCGCGCACGTGGTTTTCCGGTGGAAACCGGTATCTATCATCGCGATTAGAGACGATCGTTCGCCCCAACATTCGCCTGTGCGTATTTGCAATGCTCGCGATGCAAGGCCCGAAATCGGCGATGAAATCTTGCAATACAACGAAATGCGGCTAGAATTCAGACGGCAGGTAGCAACGGGTTTGTCAAGAGGTTGCGGCAATTTGCGACGCCGATCGGCAAAGCCGGCGCGCCTGCCAAGAAGTAGAAGTCTCATAACAGTCGCACCAACTTAGACAGGAGAAGACGCAATGACGGACATTTTGTCGATGATGCCGGGCGCCGATGCCGGCGGTGAAGGAGGCGATCAAGCGCAGGATCGTGAAGGAGGCCATCGTGAAGAAGGCGATCAAGCGCAAGGCTCGTGAAGAAGGCCGTCGCGAAGAAGGCGATCAAGCGCAGCGGGTCGTGAAGAAGGCCGTCAAGCGCAAGGTCGCGAAGAAGGGCCGTCGCGAAGAAGGCCGTCAAGCGCAAGGTCGCGAAGAAGGGCCGTCAAGCGAAGAAGGCCGTCAAGCGCAGGGTCGCGAAGAAGGTCGCGAAGAAGGCCGTCAAGCGCAAGGTCGCGAAGAAGGCCGTCAAGCGCAGAGGCCGTCAAGCGCAAGGTCGCGAAGGCCGTCAAGCGCCGGGTCGTGAAGAAGGCCGTCAAGCGCAAGGTCGCAAAGCGCGCGGCGAAAAAGTAAGCCTTCCGGCGCCAGCGTCCGCCCCAGATATGTGGTGGACGCGAAGCAGGCGACGCGATGCGTCGCCTGTTTTCCTTGGGCCGGCGAATGCCGGGTGCGGCGCCCGCGCCGCCGCTGTCCGGCGCTGCGAGGGCGCTGCGTCGCGTGCGCGGCCTGCCGACCGCTTCGACTGAATCTGCCAGCGACGCGCCATCAAGGCCACCGCCGTACCTCCGGAACGTCGGGATCACGTCGGTTTGTCTTGCTTCGGCCGGGCGCCTCCGCCTCGCCGCGGGCCGCCACCCAGCCCATGAAGATCTGGTAGCCCAACGCCAGCAGCGTCGCACCGACGAACATCCCGAGAATCCCCGCGGCCGCCATGCCGCCGAGTGCGCCGATCAGGATGATCGGCATCGGCGCGTCGACGCCGCGGCCGAGCATCAATGGCTTGAGCACGTTGTCGGCCATTCCCGCGACGAAGATCAGCACGCTGTAGATGATCGCCTCGACGGTCCCGTAGTCGCCCGTCCACCAAATGTAGCCGATGGCCGGCAGGGTGACGATCAGCGCGGGCACCTGGGCAATCCCGAGTACCAGGACGATCATCGCCAGCACGCCCGCCCAGGGCACGCCGGCGAGCAACAGACAAAGGCCGACGAGGATCGCCTGAATGAAGGCGACGCCGATGACGCCTTGTGCAACGGCCCGTATGGTCGCCGTGGATAGCTTCGTGAACTCGGCGCCCCGCGCGGCGCCGGCGACGCGCTCGAAGATGGCAAGGCTTGCACGGCTGCCCGCCTGACCGAAGGCCATGATGATGCCGGCGATGATGAAGGCGGCGAGGAATTGGAGCAGCCCGGCGCCGATGCCGGCAACGAAGCCGAGCGCCGTCTTTGCGAGGTCGCCGATCTTCGGCTGCATGCTCTGGATCAGAGCAGGCAGGTCGGTGTACGCCGCCGACCAGATCGCATAGAGCTTCTCGCCGACCACGGGCCACGTTGCGACAGCGTCGCGCGGGGCCGGGATCTCGAGCGTGTTCTCCTGCACGTCGATGATCAATTGATGCACCGAGTCGCCCAGCGAACTCATCAGCACGGCGGTTGGCACGATGATCAGGGTGACGCCGAGGAGAACCACGATCGTCGCTGCAAGCCCTTGCTTCCCTCCGATCTTGGCCGCGAGGTACTGGTGCATCGGATAGAGCGCGACGGCCAGAATCAGGGCCCAGACCATCAGGGTCAGGAACGGCGCGAAGACCTGATAGCAAAGCATCGACCAGTGCCAGGATGAGTCCGGCACGGATGAGTACGTCCAGCAGCCCGGACGTGTCGTGTTGCCCCGAGTCGGTATCAATCCTGTCGTGCAAACTCATATGCGACTCCAACAGATTTCCGCGCCGTGGCAGAACAGGGCTACTGGCATGGATTGGCAACGCAGCGCCAGGTTGCCGCTTCTGACAGCGTGTGCAGGCGTTGGCGCGGGGCGGGACGACGACCGAGCGGCGGCCTTCGCACTCATGCTCCCTCCGTTCAGCGCGGGGTTGTCGATTCACGAGCCGCATCGACGAGAAGCGCGTCGCGCAGGGGACCGCGATGCCTGCGCACGAATACCGCTGCCCGTAGGGGACATCGCTGCCGCCAATGGCGGCCGTTCAAGAACCTCATGTCTTCGAAGTTGAGGTATCATTTGGTGGCGCAGTCGCTGGTCATTTCGTCAAAGGCAAGTCGCATCGATGGCGGCGACTACGGTGTACGTCATCGCCACGCTGGCATGGTCGTCTCCCCGCCCGCAGCCCGGCGCTCGTCCCCGGGGCTACTGCACCGCGAAGGTGACGTTCGGTGCTCCAGGTGATGTCGACCTGGTCGCCCACCTTGACCTGATCGAACACCTTCGGATCGACGATCCGTCGGCTGTATTTCCACCCGTTCGGCCCGACAAAAGTCATCGACGACGCTGGCTCTTGTCGATCTCGGAGACGGTTGCCGTCATCGTCCGCACCATCGACGCCGCGCCCCCGGGCCGCGCTTCCTTTCCCATGGTGGAGGCCGTGTCGGCGGTATCGACCGCCGCCTCGCCCGCCGGCTTCAGGCGCACGATGACGTTGTTGTTATACGTCACCTTCACCTTGTCCCCCACCTTGAGCTCGTCGAAGCGCTTGGCGCTCGCGGGCACGTCGAGGGCGACGAACTTGCCATCGGCCGTCTTGATGTTCACGGCGCGTCTGTTCTTATCGATCGTCTCTACGGTGCCGGCAACGGTGACGGTCTGTTTCGGGAGCTCTTTGACCTGCGCCCAACTGGGCAGGGCGAAGGCCAAGGCCACTGCGAACGCGCTCAGCATCGTGGTTATTCGCTGTCATGTTCTGTTCTCCGTTTGGTTGTCCACCGCTGGTGGTGTCTCCTGTATGTCACTGTGCGGCAAAGGCTGCGCGCCTGAGACATGCCATCGTCATGTCTGGGTGGCACCTTGTCAAGTACCCGCCGCGCGCGGTCCGTACCCATCCCAACGCGGCGTGCTGAGCGCATGGACCACCCCGGTGCGGGTTGAGGAGTCCGGCTGGTATGCAACAGCGCCCCAGTTGGCCTGCAGCAGCACGCCGCGATCCGTGATCCGGGTTGACGGAAAGAGGGCGGATTGAATGAAACGTTGGGGGCGAGAGCGCGACACCTTTGTCGCCGATCTTCATCGCCGCGTCGGCTGACGCGCCGTCCCGCCCCCATTCATCAGTGCCGGCACGCCGCTCCGGCCGTTCGGGTCGCCACGGGGTCAGGCGTAGCGGCCCGCTGCCGTCCCGACCAGGCTTAGTGCCCGCGTCGCCATACCTACCTCGTGGCTGAGAACCAGATGACGCCCGCGTCGTAGACGATCTCGCCGTCCACCACGGTGAGCACCGGGCGCGTCCTGCGCATGTCCGCATCGCTGACGCTGAAGTAGTCGCGATCGAGCACGACGAGGTCGGCGAGCTTGCCCTCTTCGATCGAGCCGAGATCGTTCTCGCGATTGAGGTACCAGGCGTTGCCGCGCGTGTAGGCGTAGAGCGCTTGGTGGCGCGTGATCTGCTGCCCGGGATTGATCTGTTGGCCGAGGACGTTGAGGCCGGTCGTCGCGTAGTGCAGCGCGAACCAGGGATTGTGCGGCGCGATATGCACGCCGTCCTCGTGCATGCCGGCGTGGATGCCGCTCGCGAGGATCTGCGGAAAGAGCGGCCCGACCGGCAGTCCGTCGGCGCGCGGAACGCCGTTCAGCCAACGGAAGCCGGACATCGAGACGGCGCAGTTCATGTTCTTGAGGCGCGCGAGCTGGTCCGGCGTCGTGAAGTCCGCGTGCTGCAAGCCCCAGCGCAGGTCCTTGATGCCGAATTCGGCGTCCATCGCCTCGTAGGTCGCGACGACCTGCTCGATGTTGGCGGAACTTGTCGGAGTGCCGGGCTGGGCGTTCTCGTTGCGCCAGCGCGCCTTGGCGACAAGGCGCTGCGACTCGAACCAGACCGGAGTAGTCGGCACTCGCGGGCGCGGCGAATGGCGCGGCCCACTCGCCGATGCCACCGGTGCGCAGCATGTCGTCGCCGAAGAACGGAAACTGGTTCTTGAGCCGCTCGCGCAGCTCGGGCAGCTGGTGGTCGAGATCGCCGAGCGCGGCGATGAATCCCTGGTTGTGCAGGAAGTTGATCTGCAGCCGAATGAACGCCTTGTCCTCGCGGTGCAGCGCGAGCCAGGCGTCGTACATCCGGAAGTGGTTGAGAGTGAACAGCGCGTCCGTCGGCTGCGGATCGAGCGAGGCCGGATCGAGCGTGCCCGTGGCCACGGCGACCAGCGTCTGGTCGAGATTCGTAGTGAGGCCGATGCTCGCCGAGTACGCCATCGCGTCGAGCGCGCTGCGCTTCTTGTCCTCGAAGGTCTGCCGGATGCGCAGGTGGTATAGCGCGCGGTTCGGCATGGTTCACGCCCGCAACCGTGGCGAGCGAGCCGTCGGCGCCGACGACGCAGGGCCCGGCGAGCGGGGCTGTCGCGGTCTCGAAGAACTGCTTGCCAAGCGTGTTGGTGCGAGCGGGTCCGCCGCCGCCTTGGTAGAGGAACACCGGCCTGTCGGGCACGGCCGCGTCGATCTCGGCGAGCGTCGGCAGGCGCAACTCGGCGAACATCCGCGGCGTGCCGGCGCCCATTGCAGTGATGAACTGACCCTCGGGCACGGCCGGGCGGCGTGCCGCGAGCAACGCCAGGACCTCGGCGAGGTTCGAAGCAAGCTCCCACTGCGCTACGTGATAGCCGGGACGGTTCGCGAGGCTGACGAAGTGCGTGTGGCTCTCGATGAGCCCCGGCACTACGGTGCGCCCGTGCAGATCGATGACCTTCTCTCCCGGTCCCGGATTCGACGCATTTATTCCGACCGAAACGAAGCGGCCGTTGCGGATTGTCACCGCCTTCACCACGGGCTTCTGGTCATCCATCGTGTAGATGCGCCCGTTGATGAAGGTGAGTCCGGAATCGCCGATTCCGTTGTCCGTTGCCTGCGCGTTGGAACCTGGCAGCGCGGCGCCGACGCCCGCCGCGAGGCCTGCCTTGAAGAAATCCCGCCGCGACCTGCGCTTATCTTCCTTCATACGCTCCTCCTTTCTGAACAGTCAGCGCACCGCAACCCTACACCTCAATCGCGATCCTTACAAAATGGTTTCCGTCGACGGTCCGACCGTGCCGAGAGCTGCCTGATCGTCTACAGTCGCAGATCGGGCCGTGCTACCTGGCGTCCGTGCCGAGATGCCGCTCGAGGAACTTCTCGACCCTCGTCCAGAAATCGACGTTCGTCTCCAGCTTGCGCCAGCCGTGACCCTCGTCGCCATAGACCACGAACTCGACGTCCTTGTTGGTCTTCGCGACCGCATCCCTGAATTCCTTGCCGTGCTCGACGGGCACGCGCCGGTCGGTCGCGCCATAGGCCATGAGCAGCGGCCGCCGCACCCTGGACGCCTGCTCCAACGGCGACGTGTCCTTGAGCTGCTGGGCGTCGGCGACCGGATCGCCGATCAGCACCGGCATGCGGTAGCCCTTCGATTCTTCGGACGTGTCGCTCCAGGTGATGGAATACATCAGGTTGATGTCGCTGACTCCCACCCACTCGATCCCGCACTGGTAGAGCTTCGTGATGCCGGACGAGCCCCATCAGCGTCGCGTAGCCGCCGTAGCTCGCGCCGGCAATGCAAACGCGCTTGGCATCGACCCAGCCCTGCTTGACGGCCCATTGCACCGCGTCGGCGACGTCGTCCTGCATCGCCAGGCCCCATTGCTTCCAGCCCGCCCGGAAATGCTTGAAGCCGTAGCCTTCGCTGCCGCGAAACTCGGGCTCGATCACCACGTAGCCGCGGGACGCGAGGAATTGCGCTTGCGGCTCCCACTCCCAATGCGTCCCGCGCACCCAGGGTCCGCCGTGCACCAGCACCACCGCGGGACGCGCGCTCCTCGCCTTGCCCTGGCGGATGGGTTACGAGCACCGGGATCGACAGTCCGTCGCGCGCGGCAAAGCGATGCATGTCGCGAACGCCCATCGCCTCGCGCCTTGATCCAGGGCCGGGACGCGCCGATCGGCGTCAGCGCCTTGGTGTCGCGGTTGTAGAGGTAGTAGAACGGCGGCTGGCGATCCGATAAGGCGGTCACGAGCATCGTCGGCGCGCTCGTGCAGCGCTCGCAATCGATGCGATTGATGGTCGCCGGCAGCAGGGCGTCCACGGCGGCCTGGGCGGCACGCATCTGCGGATCCAGCCATGCGGTGCCATAGCCATCGGTCTCGTAATGCACACCCAGCAGGCGCCGCGCCTGCGGGTCGTACACCAAGTCTCCCGGTGAAATCGTAGCCCTTGAGGCTGATCATCGGCTCCGGCTCGATCTTGCGCGTCTTGGCGTCCACTTCGTAAAGCGCCCAGGTGTCGTCGACGCGCCGACCGAGCGCCAGCAGCTTCCCGTCGAATCCGACCCAGTAGGGAATCACGTAGCTGCCGCCGATCGCGTCGGCGTCCTGCCACTTCTCCCAGCCGGCGTCGGCCGCGGATTTCAGGTAGGCCCGGAAGCGGCCCTCGATGCAGCGTCGTCACGGCCGCGGGGCGGCCCTGGCGGTCGACCACCCAGCTCGTCACGTAATCCGGCGCGCCGTCGCTCGAAGATTCCGAGTCAGGCCGGTCGTCGTGTCGAGCCTTGCGAGCTTGACGCCTACCGCTTCCGCGGAGCTGGTCAGGGCAAGCCCATCACCAGCACGTCGTTCGAGCCGTCCCCTGAGCACGCTATGCAGCCGCCATTCCGAAGGCAGACTGCGGTCGGCGATGCGCGCTGGGGCACCCGTCGAAGGTCCTGCCGGGATTTCGCGCGGCGCTGATCAGCTGACGGAATCCGCTGCCGTCGCGGTTGACGGCCCACAACCCGGCGCAGTCGGCCTGAAGATCATGCCGGAATCGCGATCGATGGCGTTGAACACGATGCGCTCGTCGTTCACCCACCAAAGGCCGTTGACGTCCGCGTCCAGGAAACCGGCCACGACTTTGGATTGACCGGGATGCTCGACGTCGAACACTGCCAACTGCACCCGCCCGCCATCAACCGACACCGCGCCAGCAAGATAGCGCCCATCCGGGTGACAAGGCGGGCCGGTCGAGGTCGCGGCGTGCGGAAGAAGTCCGCGACCGGAACTTTGGCCTACGACCGCAGTTGGCTGCTGGGCCAGCGGCGACGTCGCCGCGAGCAGCAGACACGAACAGGCGCAGCGCGGCCGCCACGCGCAGGCCGGGCGCGCGGCACGCAGAGGTCCGCGGAACCAATGGCCGCGACATGGGGCAAGTCGCATCGACCGGCAGCCATCGAGACGCTTCCTGAACGACCGACTCTGCGACGCTGCGGACTGTGCGCCGATTCCTGGCGAACCTCAAGTCGCCTCGCCAGCCGCGTCCTCGCAGGTTAGAGTGCGCAGAATCGTGAGCCGTCTCGGTGTCGCCGTCACGTTGCCTCGAAGGAGTCCCTGCCATGAACGCCACCATCACGAAATTCGGCTACCCGGCGTCGTTGCTGCCGCGAATACACGAACTGGGTCGTCCTCCTGCGGCCCGGTGCAGCCCACGCTCGGCAGTCTCGTGCTCGCCTGCAAGGAAGACGCGAGCTCGCTCGGCGCGGTTTCGGCAACGGCGTACGCGGAGCTCTCCGTTGCGACAGCGGAGCATCGAGCGTGCGCTGCGCGCGGCGTTCGACTACCAGAAGCTCAACTACCTCGCGCTGATGATGGTGGACCCGCACGTCCATTTCCACGTGATCCCCAGGTACTCGGAGGCGCGGGAGTTCGAGGGCTCGACATTCCTCGATGCCGCGTGGCCGAAACCGCCGGACCTGACGAGCGCGCCTCACGCTGTCGCAGGCGCAAATGAGCGCGCTGCACGCGGCGCTCCGCGCCGCGTGGCGCGTGACGATCCTGGTCGTTACGCCAGCTCGGGGATCAGCGTCGGCAACGGCTTCCTGGCGAACCACGCGTCGAGGTTCGCCTTGCAGAGATCGCCCATCGCCTGCCGCGTCTCGCGCGTCGCGCTGCCGACGTGCGGCAGCAGCACGACGTTGTCCATCGCGAAGCAGCGGCTCGGGAATGTTGGGCTCGTCGGCGAACACGTCGAGTCCCGCGCCCTTGATCGTTCCCGCCTGCAGCGCCGCGACGAGCGCCGGCTCGTCGATGATCGAGCCGCGCGCGATGTTGACGATCGTGCCCTTCTTGCCGAGCGCCGCGAGCACGTCGGCGTCGACGATGTTCTTCGTCGCCGCGCCGCCCGGACAGGCGACGACCAGAAAATCCGATTCCGCCGCGAGCGCCTTCAGGTCCGGCGACGAATCGATACGGCACGTCCTGCGGCTTGCGGCCGGTGTACGCGACCTTCATCCCCATCGCCGACACGCGCTCCGCGATCGCCTTGCCGATGCGTCCCAGTCCCAGGATGCCGACCGTCTTGCCGCCGAGCTTCGTCGTGAGCTCCGGCCCGCGCTTCTTCCATTCGCCCGCCATGCACGAAGCGATTGAGCGCGCACGAAGCCGCGGCCGGTCATCATGCACGAGCGCGACGGCGACGTCGGCGACGTCGTCGGTCAGCACGTCCGGCGTGTTCGTCACCTTGAGCCCGCGCTTCCTGCAGTAGTCGACCGGCACGCCGTCGTAGCCGACGCCGAAGACCGAGATGATCTCGAGCGCGGGCAGCGCGTCGAGCAGCGACGTCGGCGTCACCGTGCCGCCGCCCTGCACGAGGCCGCGGATCGCCGCGCCCTGCGCCGCAAGGAGCGCCGGCTTGTCGGCCGCCTGCGCGTAGTCGTGGCAGCGATAGTCGGCCTTGAGCGGCTCGTAGAGAAACGGCGGCAGCGGTGCGGTGACGATGATGTCGGTCGGCATGGGATCAGTTCTTCGCTTGGGGTTGCGCGGCGGCCCATTCTAGCAACCCCGCGATGAGACCGGCGTCGCCGCCGCGCGGTTTCGACCACGGAAAGCCCCATGCCGCGCGCGTGCTCGGCGATGCGCGGATGCGGGACGAACGTCGGGACAGCGCGCGCCACGCCGCGCGCATCGCGGCGTCGCGCGATCGCCCACAGGTTGTCGAGGCCCTCGCTCGACGTGATCGTGACCGCATCGACGCGGCCTTCGCGGAACGCCTCGGCAGTCCCGCCGCGCCGCTCGCAGGCGGCGCCCGGCCGATAGCACGCGACGTAGTCGACGTGCGCGCCGCGCGCGCGCAGCGTCGTCGCCGAGCTGCTCGCGCCCGCCGTCGCCGCGAAAGATCACGACGCGCTTGCCGCGCACGTCGGCGAGCTCCGGCAGCGCGAGCAGTCCCTCGCTGTCGAACGTCGTCGCCGGAATGCGCGCGCCGGCGATGCCGACGGCGGCGAGCGCCTCCGCGGTTCCGGGCCCGGCGCGAACGGCGACGAGCCGCGCCGGCCATCGCGCCGGATCGGGCGCGCCGTATTCGACGGCATTGGCGGAAACGAAGATCGCGATGTCGTAGCTCGGCGAGCGCCGCGTGCGCGCGTGCGAGCGGCGCCGGATCGGCGGGCGGCAGGATCACGATCGCCGGAAAGATGACCGGCGTCGCCGCCCAGCGCCGCGATCCTTCGCGCGATGCCGCCCGCCTGTCGCGCGGGCCGCGTGACGAGGATGCCGCGCCCGTCGAGCGGCCCGGCTGGCTCCGCCGGCGGCGTCAGCGGATCGCGCCATCGCGACTCGGTCTACGCCGCCGACCAGTCGCGCGAGCGCCGCGCGCGAGGAACTCGTCGCGAGCGCGCGGCCGAGCGCGTCGGCCGCCGGCGCATCGTCGCAGCGCGCGCGACGCTCGCCGCGCAGCACTTCGCCGCCGTCGCGGCTCGCGAGCAGCCCGCGCAGCCACAGCTCGTCGTGGACGGAACATCGGCATAGGCGGCGAGCGGCGTGTGGCAGCTTCCCGACAGCGCGCGCGCGAACGCACGCTCCGCGGTCGTGGCGAGCGTCGTGTCGCGGTCGGCGAGCGGCGCGAGCGCCGCGACGACGTCGGCGCGATCGGCGCGGCATTCGATCGCCAGCGCGCCCTGCCCGGCGGCGGGCAGGCTTTCCTCCGGATCGAGGTAGCGACGCGATGCGCGCGCCGAAGCCCAGGCGCTTCAGCCCGGCGGCCGCCAGGATGATCGGCGTCGTAGCTGCCCTCGTCGAGCTTGCGCAAGCGCGTGTTGACGTTGCCGCGCAGCGGCAGGATCGACGAGCAGCGGATCGCGCTCGCGCAGCTGCGCCTCGCGCCGCAGGCTCGACGTGCCGATCCGCGCGCCGCCCGGCAGGCCCGCGAGATCGAGATAGCGGTTCGAGACGAACGCGTCGCGCGGATCCTCGCGCGCGGTGATCGCCGCCAGCGTGAATCCGTCGGGCATGTCCATCGGCACGTCCTTCAGCGAGTGGACGGCCAGATCGGCGCGGCCTTCGGCCATCGCCGACTTCGAGCTCCTTGATGAAGAGACCTTTGCCGCCGATCGTCGGCGAGCGGCCGGTCCAGCACGCGATCGCCCTCGGTGGTCATCCCGAGCAAGCGCGACCTCGCACGACGGATACAGCGCGGCGAGGCGCGCCCGGACGTGCTCGGCCTGCCACAGGGCGAGCGCGGATTCCCGCGTGGCGATCGTCGAGCCGGCGCGGCGCAGCTCGCGCGCGCGGCTCGCGTCACTTGGCCCTCACTTGGCCCTCATTTGGCATTCTGGTCGAACTGCATGCAGCCCGAAGATATTCCCTTCCGTGTCCTTGCCGTAGGCGAGCCAGCCGACGGTCGGGACCGGCATCTTCGGCAGCGCGATCGAACCGCCGAGCTCGGTCACCCGCTTCGCGGTTGCGTCGCAGCTCGCGACATCCGTCGTGCAGACGAACGCGTTGACGCACTGCATCGTCGGTCGGCGGCGGCCCGTTGCGCGGCAGGAGACCGCCGTCGATGCCGGGCGTGCCTTTCTCGCCGGTCTTGATGAGCCAGTAGGGCTGGCCTCTCCCACTGGTTGAACTCCCAGCCGAACAGCTCGCGATAGAACGTTATCGCCCGTTCGGGGTTATCCGCCTGGATTTCGAAATGGACGGGACGCGGCATTGCGGACTCCTCGCTTGATGGGGCGCCGCAGGCGTGCGGCGCGCGGGACCGTTATCATAACGCCACCGATCACCTTCAGAGGTCCCGGAGCCCGCATGCGCATCGTGATCACCGGCGGCGCCGGATTCCTCGGCGTCCGCCTTGCCCGCGCCATCCTCGTCGCGCGACACGCTGACCGATGCGCGCGGCGCGGCGCGGTCCGTTCGCGAGCTCGTGCTGCTCGACGTCGTTCCGCCGCCGGATCTCGGCGATTCGCGCGTGCGCGGCGATGACCGGCGATCTCGCCGATCCGGCGGTCATCGAGCGCGCCGTCACCGCCGATACCGACACCGTCTTCCATCTCGCCGCCGTCGTGAGCGGGCAGGCGGAAGCCGATTTCGACATCGGCATGCGCGTCAACCTCGACGCGACGCGCCTGCTGCTCGAGCGCTGCCGGCGGCTCGCCGCGCCGCCGAAGTTCGTGTTCGCGAGCTCGCTCGCGGTGTTCGGCGGGCCGCTGCCCGATCCCGTTCCCGACGACGCGCCGCTCACGCCGCAGGCGTCCTACGGCACGCAGAAGGCGATCGGCGAGCTCCTCGTCTACGACATGACGCGCAAGGGCTTCATCGACGGGCGCAGCCTGCGCCTGCCGACGGTCACCGTGCGGCCGGGCAAGCCGAACAAGGCCGCGTCGTCGTTCGCGAGCGGCATCATCCGCGAGCCGCTCTCGGGCGTCGACGCGATCGTGCCCGGTCGCGCCGACGACGCGGATGTGGGTGACCTCGCCGCGCGCCGTGATCGCCAACATCGATCAGTCGGCCACGAGGCGCCGGCGTCGCGCGTTCGCGCACACGCGCTCGGTCAACGTGCCGGGCATCTGCGTCGCCGTCGGCGACATGGTCGCCGCGCTGCGCCGCGTCGCCGGCGACGCCGTCGCCGATCGCGTGAAGTGGCAATTCGATCCGGCGATCGACCGGATCGTCGTCGACGTGGCCGCGCGAATTTCGCGCCGAAGCTCGGGCCCGCGCTCGGCATGACGCGCGATACGGATTTCGAGGCATCGTCCGCGCGTACATCGCGGACGACATGCCGAAGCGATAGCGAATCGCGCTAGGCCGGCAGCGCTCCGACCGGCTCCACCGCCGCGAGCGCCTCGAGGAACAGCTCCGGGCCCGCGTCGTGCAGCTTTGCCGCGTCCGACAGGATCTGCCGGAAGCGCCGGCCGCCCGAGCGGCCGTGATAGAGCCCGAGCACGTGGCGCGCGATCGCGCGCAGCGGCACGCCTGCGCGCGAGCTGCGCGCGCGCGTAGGGCACGAGCGCGTGCAGCACGTCGGCGCGCGAGCGCGCCGGCGCGTCGTCGCCGAACAGCCGCGCATCCGCCTGCGCGAGGAACATACGGATCGTGATAGGCGACGCGGCCCAGCATCACGCCGTCGACGCGCGCGAAGCTCGCGCTCGATCGCGTCCCAGTCGTCGAGCCCGCCGTTCAGCACGATCGTGAGCGCCGGAAAGTCGCGCTTCAGCCGGTGCACGACCTCGTAGCGCAGCGGCGGCACCTCGCGATTCTCCTTCGGCGACAGCCCCTTCAGCACCGCGTTGCGCGCATGGACGATGAACACGTCGCAGCCCGCCGCGGCGACCGTGCCGACGAAGTCGCGCACGAAGCCGTAGTCGTCGCCGTCGTCGAGGCCGATCCGATGCTTGACCGTCACCGGCAGCGCGACGGCGTCGCGCATCGCCTTGACGCAATCGGCGACGAGCGCCGGCTCGCGCCATCAGGCACGCGCCGAAGCTGCCGGTCTGCACGCGCTCGGACGGGCAGCCGCAGTTGAGGTTGATCTCGTCGTAGCCCCAGCGCTCGCCGAGCTTCGCGCGCGTGCGCGAGCTCGCGCGGGATCGCTGCCGCCGAGCTGCAGCGCGAGCGGATGCTCGGCCGGATCGAAGTCGAGGTGATGCGGCACGTCGCCGTGCACGAGCGCCGGCGCTGGTGATCATCTCGGTGTAGAGGCGCGCGCGCGTGCGAGATCGAGGCGCAGGAAGTACCGGCAGTGCCGGTCGGTCCAGTCCATCATCGGCGCGACGCAGAATCGATGCGACAAGTCGTTCATTGTCAATTGATGTTGTGTGATGCTCCAGTCGGTCCAATGACCATTGGGACCAATTGATCGATTTATCGCCACCTGAGCATGGTGCCGCCCTCGCTCCAGTGCGGCGTGGTACTCGCAGACTGGAAAGCGAGCTCACGCTACGTAGCGCTCGTCAGTGCACGCGTAGCGCACACGACTGCCGTGCACACTGACCACCGCGCCCAACAATCCGCGGCCGACCGGTGGCGACCTTCTGGGGTCTTATACCCGGCGAACCCACCGGTCGGCTTCGCGGCGGGAGCAGTCATTTCGTTGCGGTCTATCAATTGGAACTATCGGCCATGAGCGGAAATTCGCCAAACCAGAATTCGCTCCCTGTAAGGAGCCGTTCACGGGTGACTTCCCAGCGCAGTTGTTGTAGCCTTAAGATTTGGCTCACTTCGCGACGAGTTCAACGCTCCATCCGGTGGAGATCATGTTGCGCGCCATTCGGCTCCTGGCACAATAGCCGTCACCCTGGCCATCGTCCCGATAGCGGCACCGCGCGCCGACGCCGCCCTGATCGTGCTTGCCGGACGGGAATCTGGCGCGGTTTCTTCTACGGCTCCCCGTCTTCGCAGGGATTTGATTCCACGCCGATCACGAACGCGTCAATCTGACGGCTCTTGGTGTATGGGACCTCGGCCTGAATGGAATTTTCCCGGCCTACCGGACCGGTCGCCATCTGGGAGACGTCCGCAGAGCTGCTGCTGCTGGCGTCGGCCACCGTCACCGGATGCGAGCGCTGCTCGATGCGAAGGCGTGATCGTCGCGGGAGGCGCCTGGCGCTACGAGTCGCTCGCCGCGGCCGCTTGCGCTGTCCGCCGGCACGACCTACGCACGCTCGGGTTCCTCATCGCCAGCCTCGTCGATCCCGGAGCGAGTCGCTGATTCTGAACTTCCCCACGCTGGTCGTGAATCCGGCGGCGATCGTCCCGAATCGCTCGCGTACCACGAGTCCTACACCCACCCTGGAGTTTCCGGCGTTGGTCTTCGGCCCAGCAGGAGACTCCATGCGCTCGATGGTGAACGCGCAATTGGACACTCGCTGTCCCCGGAACCTGCGCCGCCGATTCTTGTAGGGACGGGGCTCGTCGCACTCACGCGCTGACTTCGGAGGCGGAAGCCACGCCACTGATTCAGAAGCCGAGTCCGAACTGCAGCGAGCCGGCGTGTCTGCGACCGACTCAGTGTTGCAGCTCCGTACAACAGCGAGGAACCACAGGCGGCCGTGGCAGGGGGCTCCTGGCGCCGCCCGGCGACTTCCAAACGCTGCCTCCGTCATTACAGTAAGTCACCCGGCCCAAAGAGGAGGGCATCGGCCTGGGCGTTCTCGGCCGCATGACGATGCAATTCTTCGTCCGCGAACATTGCACGATGATCGCCGCAGCATCCGTCCGATGTGATGTTGATGGAATACCGAAGGGGTCGCATTACGTAAGCGTAGCGCCGACGGGTAGACCGACAAGGTCGCCAAGATCGACACTGCGTTGCCCGGAAGCTGTCGGTCATGAACCGGCAACCTCGGGTCGATCTCAGTCTTCGCCGCGCCGCGCTACCAGCGAATTCCGTTGTGCTCGAGAATCTTGTCCCAGTAGCTTTGTTTCACGGCAATGCCATTGCGGGTGAAACGGGCGAAGGTTTCAGCGACATCCCGGCCCCGCGCTGAGGCACGAGGCCTCCACGCTGCATCGCGAAGAGGACGATCCTGCCCGGATACTCTCTTCGGCAGCGGGTGGACAAGGGGATCGCATCGGCCCACGCGATGAAGCTTGATAGTCCTCGTCGCCCACCGGGAGGATCAGCACGATTCTGGCGGGATCGACGGTGCGCACGACTTCGCCCAGTTCCCAGCGCAGCCCTTCGGTCCCTGCCGGCGCTGAAGATGAGCAAGCGCGCCCTGGCTAGATAGCGGCGCACGGTGTCCTGCCACGCCTCGTGGACAACGTAGATCGTGTCTGTGCGAGCCGAGTTCCGGCAGCTCTTCGCCCGGCCGCCTCAGTGCGATGTACGGGCCGATCCGGCGGAATAGGTGCCAGCGCGTCTTGCTCCTGCACGGCTATTGCACGGCGTGGACTGGGCGAGCCAGCGCTCGTGCGGCACGCCGAACTTGCCGAAACGGTGGAACGCGCCCTCGGCGGCTTCCTCGTCCATGAAGGAGCGCAGGTAGAGAATCGGTGCGCGGGGCATCCCCAGCCAGCGCCGCTTCGCCAGTGGCCACCGCGTATCGCTTCGCGCGACGAAAACAGCAGGTAGCCGAGGTACTGCCGGCACGATCAGGAGCAGGTCGAGCCCCGTCGCGATCGCGATGACTCCTCCCCCGATCAGCACCGCCCAGGCCGCGATACGGAAGGCGCGCGCCTTGGCGGGTTTGGCGCGGGAGGGTCGGCACGCAGACATCGCACCTCCATATCGCCCAGTGGGCCGAAGGGATCGGGCGCTTGGCGGGCCGATGCCGCTAGACCCCTCATCGACCCTTGGCGGTGTGGGTGGGAGGATTCTTTTGGAGTCTGTCTCGAGGGCGAGGCAGATGCAGCCATTAGCAATACGTAACTGG
>ERZ1370068.2517-contig-1662_pt1 | contig 53888 bp, 63 predicted proteins | sample MGYA00561227_ERZ1370068 | MGnify/ENA primary metagenome ERZ1370068 (study PRJEB38410, sample SAMEA6850437) | metagenome | study: Metagenomic assessment of the ecological functions of the soil: analysis of the soil microbiota associated with the... | reverse complement strand
TTGTGCTGCGTTCAGTTACGTATTGCTAGACGACGGCCTGGCGTTCGAGCTGCCCCTTGTGCTAAGGCAGCGGCTGGATCTGCGAGGACCACCCCGACCAGCCTTAGGAGCTACTGACGGCTGCGGCGGCGCTGGCATGGCCTGCGTCTGCAATCCCGAGAAGGCGGTGACTTGGCGCGAGATCTATTTTGTCCGTCGACGATCCCGATGAACGCCAGCCCTCTTGCGGGCTTCACGCGGGCGACTACAAAAGAAGACCTGAGCGCCTCCGTCGCCCCGCACCCGCTTTACGGTGAGGCGGTTCGGAGGTAGTTTCGGCGCATGAATCCGCGTCCGGCCGGCGTTGCACGCCGGCTCATCGTCCTCGGTGCGGCCGCCGGCGTCGCGGTTGGCGTCTGGCCAGCCGACCGCCCGCGGCGCATCGGCTACCTCTCGGTTTTTCCGCGGCCAAGCTCCGGCGTCGTGCCGCTCTTCGATGCCTTTTTCGCCGGCATGCGCGAGCAGGGCTACGAGGAGGGCCGCGACTATGTGATGGACTGGCGGGTCACCGGGGGCAAGCCGGAGGCCTTCGACGCGCACGCCGTCGCGCTGGTGGCGGACGGCGTCGACCTGTTCTTGTGTCTTACCACCGTCGCGGCGATGGCCGCGAAGCGTGCGACGAGCACGATCCCGATCGTGTTCTCGGGGCTGAGCGATCCGGTCACGAGCGGCCTGGTCCCGTCGTTGGCGCGCCCCGGGGCAACCTCACCGGCCTGTCGGCCGTCGACGACGAGCTGCACGGCAAGCGGCTCGAGTTGCTGCGCGAGTTGCTGCCGCAGGCCCGCGAGGTCGCGGTGCTGTGGATGCCCGACTTGGTGACTCAACCGCAACGAGCTGACGCAGATCGAGGCGCTGGCGCCTCGGCTCGGCATCCGCATCCGGCGGGTCGAGCTGAACCGTGTCGAGGACATCGCGGCTGTCATCCCGCCACTAGGGCGCACGCGCACCGACGCGTTGTTCATCCTCCCGGCGCCCTGGCATGTCTACTCGAGCGCCGAGCTGGTGGCCGCAGCGACGCAGGCGCGCCTGCCGACCATCGGCGTGGAGCGCTACCACCACGCCGGTGGCGCCTTGCTGACGTACGGGGCGGACCTCGCCGCGCTGGCGCGCCGCGCCGCCGGCTACGTCGACCGGATCTTCAAGGGCGCCAAGCCCGCCGACCTCCCAGTCCAGCAGCCGCACAAGTTCGAACTGCTGATCAACCTGAAGACCGCCCTTGCGCTCGGTGTCGCGGTGCCCAGTAGCCTCTTGTCGCGCGCCGACGAGGTCGTACGTTGAGAGGCTGCGGGGCGCTTTGATCGCCGGCCTCTTCGCCTGCAGCCGACTGTCGCGAAGGTCGGCTCATGTGCTGATCCGAGACCGCCGGACCGCCAACCGGCAGCGGCACGGCTCTGGCCGAAGCTGCAGTCGCTCAGCTTGACAGTGCGACCGTCAGCAACGCAGCAGCGAGATGCTGACCGTCAAGCAGTGAATGCTGCAAAAGCGACAGCTGAAGCTCAATGCCGCTGAGTTGCCAGGTTCACTATCGCGAGAAGCGTCTCGCATCGGAGATGGGTCGAGATGGTGGAGTCGAAAAGAAACCGGCCGACGAAGGCCCACGTATTTCCTAGAGACTTGGTGTGATATGGCGGATTCGAACCCACGATCGCGGCAGTTAACCGTGAACCGGATTTCCGGTGTGCGATCTGGACAGCGATCAACGCTCTCTGAGCAAGAGCTTGATGACGACCCATAGCGTTCTTGTTTGCCTAACGCGACCGCCGCTCGGTTGAAGCCGCGGCGTTCGATCAGGTCGCGAAGCCATCGGCTGTGCGCGTCCTGCTTCTCGCCAAGCCACCGCAGCACCGACCGCGCCCCATGAATCAGCAGCGTCCGCAGGTACGTGTCGCCACGCTTGCTCATCCCATGGAGCTTCGATCGGCCGCCTGAGGAGTGCTGTCTGGGTACGAGGCCCAGCCAAGCCGCCAGGTGCCTCCCATTCTTGAAGGCGCTCGCGTCACCGACCGCCGCCACGACGGCAGTGGCTGTCAACGGACCGATGCCTTCGATCGCGCCGATCTTGCGGCACAGCTCGCTACTGGACATCAGCCGCCTTACTCGGGCGTCGGCTTCTGCGATACGCCACTCGATAACGTCGAGATTGTTGCAACGACTCGACGAGCAGGCCCAGGCATGTTGCCGTGAGCTCGTTTCTCTCCGGCAGCGAGCACCGCGGGCATGGCGCTGTGGAACGCCGCGGGCGACTTGGCGACGGCGACACCGCGTTCGGCCAAGATGGCTCGTACGATGGTTGATGATCGCCGTGCGCTGTTGCACAATGAGCTGACGCAGTCGATGCAGAGCCTGGATGTCCTGCTGCTCGATGCTCTTCACCGCGACGAACCTCATCGTCGGACGGCTGGCTGCCTCGACGATCGCCTCGGCATCGTTCCGGTCGTTCTTGTTTGTTTTGACGAACGGCGTCACGAACTGCGGACTGATGAGCTGTACCTTGATGCCGCTGGCCTGCAGCTGCCGCGCCCAGTGATGCGCTGGGGCACAAGCCTCCATGACGACGAGTCGTGGTTGCAGGCGGACGATCGCCTGCATGAGGCCCGGACGGCTGACCTTCGAGCGGTGCACGACCGCGCCGCCACGGATGGCGCCGTGCAGTTGGAACACCCGCTTGGCCAAGTCGATCCCAAGAATGTCGATCTGCATGTTGGGCCTCCATCTGAATGAATGGACCGACAGTGTCTTCCCCGAAGGGAGGCGTCGGGTCCATCTCAGTAGCAGCAATGGTTCGGCCTGAGCTGACCCGGCGATGGAAGAAGCGCTGCACGACGTGCCGCTGTACCGCGAGTTCGCCAAGCGTCGACGGCGTGACAGCACGGCTGCCCGACGAGACGACGATCCTGCGCTTCCGGCACCTGCTGGAGCGGCACGACCTGGCGCGCGCGACATGCTGCGCGTGGTCAACGACATCCTGCGAGCCAAGGGCCTGCTGCTGCGCACGGGCACGGCGGTGGATGCGACGCTCATCTCCGCGCCGAGTTCGACCAAGAACGCCGAGGGCGAGCGCGACCCGGAGATGAAGCAGACCAAGAAGGGCAACAACTGGTACTTCGGCATGAAGGCCCACATCGGCGTGGACGCGGCTTCGGGCCTGGTGCACACGGTCGTCGGCACGCCGGCCAACGTCAACGACCTGAACGTCGCCGGGCAACTGCTGCACGGCGACGAGCACGCGGCCTTCGGCGACGCGGGCTACCAGGGCGTGCACAAGCGGGCCGAGGCGGCGGGGCCGACGTGGCACGTCGCGATGCGGCCGGGCACTGCGCAGGCAGCTCAACCCGTTCATCGAACCGGAGTTCGTCGCCGAGCGCGTGGAGAAGATGAAGGCCAGCATCCGCGCCAAGGTCGAGCATCCGTTCCGCGTGCTCAAGCGGCAGTTCGGGTTCACCAAGGTGCGCTACCGCGGGCTGGCGAAGAACACCGCGCAGATCGTCACGCTGTTCGCGCTGTCGAACCTGTGGATGGCGCGCAGGCAGTTGATGGAAGCTCAGGGATGAGTGCTTTCACTGAAGTTGCCAACAGGCGGTTGGCGAGCCCCTTGCATTACAAGTAGCGCTCCAGGTTCGAGGTCATCAGCACAAACAGCGGCACTCGTGCTTCACGCTCACTCAGTTGCGCCTGTCATGCGCGTTTCGCAGACCTTCCTAAGTGAAGATAGTGGCTGGCGGCTGTTGTCGGAGTCGTCTGTGCGGCGTCCCGCTCTCTCTGGCGAGCGCCAAAGGAGGCAGCAATGGGGCCGGAAGCGATCGTGTCGCTGAAGTCCGCAGCAGCTGACCTCCGCGGCGGCTTCAGGTTGTCCTCACGAGCCAGAGCGCAGACTCAGCGGCGATTTCCATCCGGCGAGTCGCGAGATTAAGCAGGAACGTAGGTCAACCTGATCACATCCTCGCCAATCCGATCATTAGCCATAAGGCGGAGCGGCGGCCGGGGTCCGGCGAAATATGGCTTGCCGTGACCAAGCACGACGGGGTGCAGGTAGATTCGATACTCATCGATCAGGCCAAGTTCGGTGAGGCTTTGCGCCAAGTCCGGGCCAGCAACTTCGATCTCCCCGTCGCGCTCGGCCTTCAGCTCGCGGATCGCGCCCTCAAGATCATCCTCAACAAGCCTGGCGTTGGGGCCGACCGACTTCAACGAGCGCGAGACGACCCATTTCGGCTGGTTCCGCCACGCCGCCGCGAAGGCGTGTTCCTCTGCATCCCATTCAGGATGATCGTCGTCCCAGTAACGCATGACCTCATACATTTGGCGACCGTAGACACTGCCCGCCTGCCCCTGAGCCTCCTCGATGAAGTGGCGGAAGAGCGTGGGGCTTGGCGCAAACGCCATATGGTCGACGTAGCCGTCCAGGGACTGGTTCATTCCGAACACGAGCTTAGCCATACCATTTCCTTTCCTGGCGCGGCACATCCGCGCGGTTCGGTATGCAATCGGCTGTCGAGGTCGCGACCGAATGTCGCGTCCTGTCTTCTACGACGATCTCACCGTAGACGGTTCGACATCGTCGAAATCCAGGGTATTTCCGGAGGCCCGCTCCTGGCCGTCAGCTTCCACTGCGGACAGTCGCGCGCGTCAGACCGGATCCCGCTGCATTGCCGCCCTTCACGACAATAGGTCGCACTGGGTGCAAGGTATCGACTCGGTCGCCCAGACCGCGGTGCGTTTCAGACGTTGTCGGGCATCGTTTGTCAGGTCCAGTCTCGATCAGGACAGGCTGTCGTGACCAAGACTGACCTGGCAGCCAGTTTCAGATCCCAATTCGAATCGTCTCACCGAGATCCGTGAAGCCTGTCGCTGAAGTCCGCGATCTGAGGGCAGGAACAGACTTCGCAAGCCGTCCTTCGGTTTGCAGCGAGTGATGGGCGACCCACGACCCAAAGGGAGCCCGTGGCGGTTTTCTGGTCGGACCGACCGGTCCGCCGTGGAACAGGACATTGGCCGAACCCATCGAGCGTAAACGGAGCCCGGCGACTGCAGTCAGGTCGAGAGTGGCAAACCGACGACTGCGACGAGATCGCGCCTGAACGCCTCGCGATCCGAGCGTCGTGCGAACTCGCGTTCACGACCGCATAGCCGTCTGTCGACTCTCACGATTCAGCGATCCGAAGCCGGACGTTGGTTCGCATCCCGGAACCCGGCCGCGCATAGATGGCCAGTCCATGGGTCTACCCCGACGAGATGGAGGTCGGTTTGCCTCGGTCCTGAAACGCCCGGGCGCAGCCGATCCCCGGCCCCTGGCGCCGGCCGCCGCTGCGCACTGATCACGGTGGTCATCGGACATGCATCCGCCCGGTGACGCGATCGCTGAACGCGAGACGATGGCGGCGCTCTCGCGCGCCCGCCGGTTCAGGCACATCGTCGATGACGACGATTGCGTGTGCGTGCCGCGATCCGCGCGCCGGCTGCGCGGCGTTGACTACAGTGCGGCGACCTTCGGGGATGCCGAGGAAGTCCCTCAGCGGTACGACCCGAAGCGCATGGCTGCGTGATCGTGGAGCTGGCGATGCCCGGGCTGGACGGCCTCGCCCTGCAAGAGTGATCCTGGCCGAACGCCACGCAGTCGTCTGCGCGCGTCATCTTCATGGCGAGGCGCCCGAGGCGAGGCAGGCCGTGCGCGCTGATGCGGAAGGTGCCTTCGATTTCCTCACGAAGCCGGTCGCCGCGGGCGTACTGCTGGCCGCGGTCGCGGGAGCGCTTCGAACAGGCAGCGGCTGCTCACGTGTGCCGCTACAACGCGCGCCCGTCCCGGGCGCGAGCCTCCTGAGCCGACCAGGCCCGGCGCGCGGCCCTGATGCACCGCCTCGGCGCGCGTCGCGGCGCCGACCTGGCGACGAGATCTGCGCGACGTGGTACTTCGCCGTGTGCGTCCGAGATGCCGAGAATTACGCGGCCGAGTCGTCCGGATTGGAGCCCCTTGCCGAGGCAGCTCGAAGACCCCGAGCCTCGCGCGGCGTGAAAGCAGCTCGTGCGTCGGCGCCTCGAGCGCAGAAACGGCGTCTCGCGCACCGACAGGCCCTCGAGCACGGCGACGAGCGCTGCGCGCAGGCGCGCCGCGCGTCGCATCGGCCGGAGAGCTGGGCGACCGCGCCGTTGGCGGCGCGCAGCGTGATCTCGTCGCCGACCTCGACCCAGGCGTCGGCATCGTCGTCGGCGTGGCCGGCCTCCACGTGCCACATGCCCGCATCGCGCAGCGCCGCCGCCGTGCCCTCCGCGAGGAGCAGCTGAGCGCCGCTGGACGACGATGCGCGGCATCCCTGGCCCGGGAACTAGCCAGCAGTGCCGCGAAGGGCCGCTGGCCGACTTCGACCGACAGCGTCTCGGCGCGTCCGCCGCGCTGACACCCGCAGGCGCAGGCCGGCGCCGACAACCCGAGATCGGTCGTGCAGGCTCGCCATGTCGCGCACACCGCCGCGTCGTCGACCCGGGCACCGATCACGTCGCCCACACGAGCAGGCCACCGCGTGCCGCCGGGCTGCCTTCGGCGACCGAGGTGACGAGCAGGCCAGATCGACGCTCTCGCCGTCGAGCACCACGCGCGCCGGTTGGGCGGCGATGCCGAGGTAGCCGTGTGGCGTACGCGGCCATGGGCGAGCAACTCGTCAGAGCACGCGCTCGATGGTCGCGACCAGGCAGCACCACGCCGTGATGGCGCGAGAACGCGGCGCTTGCCATGCCGATCACTGCGTCCCTCGGCATCGGCCACCGGCGCTCCCTCGAGCCCCGGGTAGAGCCCGCCATCGACCTGGACGATGCCGCGTCACCCGCCTCGCCGCGCCAGCTGCGCCACTCGCCCGCGACCGCACCGATGCGGCCGAAGCTCGCCCGCACCAGCCCCTGACGAGCGCCGGCCGACGGCGAGGGAACCGCGTCGCCGACGCGCGGTTGCGCGGCCGCGTCGCGATCGGCGACCGGCGCGCCGCCGCTGTCCAGGGTCACGGCGGCAAGGTCGGTGCCGGGATCGACGCCATGCACAGGCACCGCTCACCTGCTCGCCGTTCGGCAGCACCAGCGCGACCCGTGGTGCCCGCCACACCGCGCAGGCGCTGGCAAACGACGACGCCCGGGCGCCAGAGCGTGCCCGAGCTGCCGTTGTGCGGCGCGTGGCCACGCCGACCACCGAGGCTGCGATGCGCTCGACGAGGTCCGGCAGGGCAGTGCTGGAAGCCGTGTCGTTCATGGGATCACCCGCTGGTTGCGACGATGATCTGCAGCCTGCCGCAGGCCGCGCCCGCCCGCCTCCGGGGCCGATCGGGCAGGTGCGGGCGCCCTGTTCGGGCAGGACCAGGGTGGCGAAGGTCAGCGGTAGCAGGAGCGCCATGCCGGCGGGCGCCTACCCTGTTTGGATGATTTGCCGGCCATCGAACGTCCGAGGTGCGCCGCAATCGATGCGCCTGGCGAATCGGACGAACGTTCGCCGCCTGGGCTCCTGGCCGTGGCCATGCCGTGGCCGGTGCTCGCGCAGAGGCGCTCCGACCGAAAGCGCACTGATCGGGTCTGTGGCGCCTTCTTGCTGGCGCCCTCCTCAGAGTGTCAACGATCTCTCCTGCCGGATTGCCTCGCTTGGCGATCGCAGCTTGCAAATTCGGGCGCCCGAACCGGACGGTCAGGAGCACCCGCAAAATGTTTGGGTTTATCCAACACCTGCCCTCAGGCCGATTCACGCGCAGCGTCGGTCTGCGCGACGGGCAGATGTCGGACAAACCTAAACAGAACCGGTCCCTCACCGGCAAATCGAATGGACGACAGGATGACGACCATTGCCGCCACGAACACGGCGGCCAACGGCCGCTCGCGTAGGCTGCGAACTGGAACTCGCGACCCGAAGTCGTCTGTCGCCTCCTCAAACTCGAGGCCCAGAAGCTGACATCCGAAGCGTGCTCACGGGAGAACAAGGGTATAGGTCGTGCACCGACTCCGGACGCTGAACCCCTGCCATCGTTGGTCGCCACCGCGCCCGCCCCTGCCGAGACCAGCCGTGATCAGGCTGCAGCACGTCATGACCGGCTCAGGTCTGGTACCAACTGCGCGTCCACGCCACGCGGCGCGTGCGCGGGTCCGACGGGCGGCGCGAAGCCCGCACGGGCCCACATCTGCACGGTCCGGGTTGCGATGGCGACGCATCCAGCAGGCTCCGAATCTCGGCATGGGGCTTCGGCCTGCTCCGCATACTCCTGCAAGGCCTGCTGCAGTGGCTGCAGCGCGATGCCGGCAGCAGTGGCGGCGAGCTGCACCTCGGACGTAGGCGCGGCCCGCGTTGACCTGCGTCGGCGCGGTCGTTGCCATCGGTCACCATCCACAGGAAGCCCGGCGTTGAGTCGAGCTTGGCGTTGAAGTCCTTGATCTGGCTGGTCGTGGCGTAGTCATCAGGCGCGGGCGGCTTGCTGCGGTCGAACAGGCCCGACCTGGCTCATCAGCACGGGCATTCGAGTCGAGCACGAACAAACCATCGCGGTGTTGTTCGATCTCCGCAGCGCCGACGCGCAGCACCTTGTACGACTCCATGATCGCCCGCGGCGTTGTCAGCTTCGATGCGCCACGCCTCGGCCGCAATGACGCGGTGACGCCTCAGCGCATCAGGCTGATCGAGCACCGACGAAGCCGAAACGCAATGGAACTCGGCTTCACGCTCTCCGACATCGCCTGCCACGCTCCGGCCGGCACCCGGCGCATCAGGTTCGTACATGCTGCGGTTGGTGCGACGATTGCGAGGATCTGCACGAACAACGGGTCCTTCGACACCGTGGGATCGGCCACCAGACGGACGCGCGCGACCGGCCGCTGGTCGAGCTTTGAAGGACCGAACGGGCCCTCCGGAAACAGGCGAGATTTCGGCCTTCAGGCCACGCTCGCGCGCCGCGATGTCCAGCAGTTCCAGGAACGTGCCGTGACTCATCATGATCTGCCGCGAGAACGGATCGGTCTCGGGTAGCAGCCGGGCGAGGTCGCAACGCAGCACGATCTCGTCCGGCGTGCGCAGATCCACCAGCCACGATTGCAGGTTGTGCGAGTGCGGCGCCAGGATCGCGTAGCCGAGCATCCAGCGCCGAACGTCTGCTTCCTGGCCGGGGCCCTTCCACGGCTCGATGGCAGCGGCAGGCATGTGCTGAGTGCATCCGGCAGATGCAGTCGCGGCGGCGACGACGAAGCCACCACCGGTCACGCAGATGAACTTGCGACGATCCATTGCTATTCACTCTGGGGTACGCGTGTGTCATCCTTTCAGAGGCTCGATCGCCTCGGACTCACTGCCTCACCCAGACACCTGCCCCCACAGCGCGGGTTCGATCGCCGCCGCCGCCATGAGGCCGCCATGAAGGCACCCCGGCACGCCGGGACTCGTGACGTCCTGGCAGGCCAACAGCAACCCCGGCAGCGGTGTGCGCACATGCAGCGCCGGGCTGATGAGGGCGCTCGGCCGTCATCTCGATGCTGCACGATGGCACCCTTCGGGCGATCGAACGTAGCGATGCTGTGTGACCGGCGTCGATAGTTCGTGAGCGCGGCACCGGCTTAAAGGTCTGGGAAGTGGCGCAGGAACTGCGCGAGCATCCGCTGTTCGACCCAAGCCTTGAACGCCAGGTACCCTCTGGCCGCTGATCATCGGAAGCGCGAGCCACGGCGCGAATGCGTGCCGCATCGACCGTGGCCACGATCTCGGCCAGTCGGCTTGCCCGGGCTGGTGGGATCCTTGAGCGAGGGGAACGCCACGAAGAGGCCTGGTGCATCCTCGTCTGCCGGGCTGCGCCAAATGGCGCTGACGTCCTCACTCTCGTAGATCCAGTGGCTTTGCGTTCCGGCGCTGCTGCCGCGATGTCGCTCTCCAATCCGACGAACAGCGACAGGTAGGGAGATGCCGGGCGCCACGGTGCGGACGGCCTGTTGCCATGGCGCCGCCGTAGTTGCATCGAGGCAGGCGACGGTAAAGCTCACCCAAGCTGGCCGAGGCGATATGCCGCGCCTCCTCTTGCCTGCGCTCTCCCTGCAGTTCGAACTCCACGCCGCGGGCCCCGCCCTCGTGGGTGATGATGTGCTTCACGTCGGCCTGCAGCCGCACCTCGCCCCCGGCGGCTTCGATCACTGGCACCAGGTGCCTGCGCGAAGCGAGACGGCCCTCCGACCGGTGTACGAGCCGGCGCGTTGTAGACACCGGTCACCAGCGCGTGGACGACCAATGGCGCCTGTGCCGTGCGCCGCGCCGTAGTCGGCCCAGCGGGCACCGAGTACTGCTCGAAGCAGCGGATCGTCGATCCTCGTGAGTTCGTCGGCCACGGTATGTCGCGCCCAGTGTTCTGCCTCGGCACCGCCAGCAGTCGCAGGCCCCAGGACATCCAGGCTGGCATGCCGTGCAGCGCAAAGAGCGTGAATGCGCTGCGGGCGTGCCGGAATTGCAGGCGTCGAACCATCCGGCGATGGCAGCTTGCTGTCGCGGGAAGCGTGCCAGCAAGGCATCGCGGTAGACGCCCGGGGTGCAGATGCCAAACTCGAACCCCGGCAAATGAATGATGTCGTAAGGATTGGCGCAGGCCGTGAAGCTCAGGGCGTCATTGCTCAACCAGGCAAGAAGACGGCCGAACCGACCATCCTGTCCGGGGCTGCGGCCCGACGCCAGCGACGTAGTGCACACCCGGTGCGAATTCCCAGTCCTGGCGCTGAAAGGTCTGAGTCAACCCACCGGCGACGCTGTGCTGTTCCAGCACCAGCACTGACGCTGTGCGCTTTGCCAACGCGGCGGCCGCCGCCAAGCCACCGATGCCAGATCCGATCACGATCGCGTCCCACATGACATTCCCCCATGAGCAATGGCTGACGTCGGCAGGTTGCCTGCGTGTACTGCTTCGCTGCCTTGATCGTCCGCAATGCTCTGCTGCCTTTGGCGCCACTTTGCACTGGCAGCGGCTGTACCGCAGCCTAGCGTGCCAGGCTGTCGGAACCCATGCAGGTTCAGGATTCAGGTTGCCCGCGCACGACAAGCAGCCCGTTCAGAAGCGCATCGTTGCGTGCCTGGCAGAGGAATCTCGCTCCCGATCGCCGAGGTCGCGATCCTCTATGAACTCGAACGGGCTGAGCTGGCTCTCGGCGCGCACATCACGACGTTTCTCCACATCTTCGCGACCCCGCAGCGTCCAGGAGATCCTGCGCAAGCGCGAGAATGGCTTGTCGACGAACCAGTCTGCCAGCTGCATCCAGTGCCGAACCTGCGGCGTGAATCCGAGCAATGACGCGCGGGCGCGTCGGCGGGCAGCGCGCGCAGCTTGTCGGCCAGCGCGGCGTTGTGGCCGCAGAGCAAGATTAGCGGCAGGTCGCGCAACTGGTGCGCGATGTCCAGCATCGCTTCGAACCCTGGCCACCGAACATGACGAGCCCGACGGGCGCAGCGGCTGGAAGGCCGACGGCGCGCGTTCAGCAGCGTGGTCAGCAAAGCTCGTCGTCATAGAACTCGGGCCCGCGGGATCATGGCGGAGACCTGGCGCAGTCGATCTGCAGTGCAGCCCGCCGCCAGCGCTTGGGTGGCGGTGGGCGACCTGAGCACACTGTTGGACTTCCTCGGGGCTCCGGCCTATGCCGCTGACACGCCCTCGGGATTGGTTGAGCCGGACAATTCGCTGTGCCCCGAATTGATGTCGCCAGTGTCCATTGGGGCGCCCGCTATCAAGTGGCCGATTCTTGCTGAGCAGCCGTGGAGATCCTCGAATCTGGCTGCGCCGAAGCGGCCGGCCGCCTGTGCCCGCTTTCAGGCCGTCCACCGTCGACCGCTTGCTGTGGCTGGGTGGCCGGTGAGCGACACATTGCTGCCGCCCAAACCGGAATGTCGCTTGTAGGTCGCGTACCTGCCGCCGAGGTTTGTCGCTCGGATGGTCGTGACCGACCCCTGTTGCCGTCCGATGCCGCGCAGCGGTCGTCCCGAAAGCGGAGAGTCATTTGGCGTTCGACGTGAGCGGCAACCGGTAGCAAGAGGCTCACTGGAGGGAAGTCCGCTCGATGGGAGGGCCAGTGGTCGACAGCGCTGCAGGCGATTGCCAGCGATGCACATGAGCCGACGCTAGCCGGGCTTGACGCTGGCGAGCCCGTGTAGGCGAGCGTGGCTGCGCGGAAGAGGCGTCAGCTAAGCGGCTGGTTCTCTAGGCGCCAGCGAATTCCCACAGCCGATCGCGCTTTTGCCGACTCGCCTGATCTGCACGTGCCTTTTGCTGGCACTCTTACAGCGATCGGAGACGAGCCGAAGGCGAGCGCTGAAGATGATGTCGATCGGCCTGCACCTGCGCACCGATCGGCCGGCCAGCCGCATCGCCGCCCTCGATCGCATCATCGGCCATATGAAGCAGAAGGGCGGCGCCTGGTTCGCGACACGCCGGCAGATCTCGCCGAGCACTGGCTGGCCCGCTTCTGGAAGGCTTTCTTTGGCCGCACGATCTTGACCGTCGACGTGGCGTGGACGATCAGGCGGCCCTTCTCGTCGCTTGATGTCGCCGTCGAGGAAGCCGACCGAGCCGCCCCAGCGCATGCACGCGGCCCTCGGCGATCACGATCGCCGGGGCCCACCGCCTCGAGGAAGCTGCGATCTTCGAGCTCGAGCGTCGGCACGGCACAGGCGAACTTGCCCCTTTGGCGATGGCGGCGTTGGCCATCGGCGATGTCGACTCATGCCGGTGAGGAAGCCGCCCTGGCAGATCGCTGCCCTGCGAATGGCAGAAGGCCGGCACGATCTCGAAGCGGGAAGCGCGCGTAGCCGCGCTGCGAATCGATGTCGAGCAATCTCGCCGTTCAAGCGTCGTGCATCGGCTTCACGGCTGGATTGGCGCTGCAGGCGCGTCAGCAGGTCGGCGTCGCTCAGCGACGGTCTGGCGTCGATGCTGGTGAAGTCGGGATGGGTCAGAAGTCATGCGGCGCGGACTATAGCGAACGCGCTCGCGGCCCGCACCTTCTCGAGAAGCTCGATCAGCAGGTCCGCGTTTCGGCCGCCGAAAGCGCGAGGCGATGCGCTTCTCGTGCGCGCGCACCAGCCGCGGTGAAGCGCGCCAGCGCCTTGCTCGCCCGCCGGCGTCAGCGCCCAGCGCATGGGTGCGCCCGTCGGTCGGCGAGCGCTGCCGCACCAGCAGCGCCGCGCGCCTGCAGACGGTCGAGGATCGGCACCAGGGTCGAGCGGTCGATGCCGAGCGCGCGCGCCAGCGCCATCTGGCTCAGGCCGGCATTGCGCTCGACCAGCACCAGCAGGCCGAACTTCGCCCGGCGTCAGCGCTTCGCCAGCGCTGGCAAAGGTGGCGGCGAAGTCGGCGAACACCGCGGACTGGGCGCGGCGCAGCACATAGCCCAGCAGCGAGGGCAGCACGCCGCGATCGAGATGGCGGCTGAGGTTTGGCAGGTGGACGGCCCATGACGGCGAGTGGTAAACGGAGATTGTTTGGGGATCAAACAAATTTCTCGCGTCAGTCCGGCATGAGTTTCAAGGTCCGCATCGCCCCAGGGCCGACCGCACCATCGAGGTGCCGACCGGCGCCACCATCCTGGAGACCGCGCTCGATGCCGGCGTCGGCTATCCGTTCGGCTGCCAGTCGGGCAATTGCGGCGCCTGCAGTCGCACCTCGTCAAGGGCGAGGTGACGATGGAGGGCTATTCCGAGTTCGCGCTGTCGACGAGGAGAAGGCGCGCGGCCTGATCCTCGCCTGCCGCGCCGTGCCGTGGGAGGACAGCGAGGTCGCTCTGGCTCGAGGAGGACGACCTGATCGTCCATCCGCGCCGCGTGCTCGCACTGCAAGGTGGTCGGGCTCGACGACGCCACGCACGACATCAAGCGCGTGCGGCTGAGATCGCCTCAGGCGGACCCGTTCGACTTCTCCGCCGGCCAGTTCGCCTCGGTGACCTTCGAGGGCTGCCCGCCGCGCGACTATTCCATGGCCAACGTGCCGGGCGATCCGATGCTGGAGTTCCATGTCCGGCGCACCGAGGGCGGCGCCACCAGCGCGCATGTCGCGGAGAAGCTCAAGCTCGGCGACAGCGTGCGGGTCGAAGGACCGTTCGGCGCCTCCTACCTGCGCGAGACCCATCGCGGGCCGATCATCGCCGTCGCCGGCGGCTCGGGCATGGCGCCGCTCAAGTCGATCGTCGAGCGGGCGCTGCAGAAGGAGCTGCCGCAGCACATCTATTTCTATTTCGGCGTCCGCACGCGAGCGCGACCTCTACCTGCACGATCATTTCGCCGCGCTGGCCGAGACAGCACAAACCTGCACTTCATTCCGGTGCTGAGCGAGGGCGACGGCATCGAGCCGGCGCTGCGGGCCTGGTGCACGAGGCCGTGGCGGCCGACTTCGACGAGTTCGACGGCTGCAAGGCCTACCTCGCCGGCCCGCCGGTCATGGTCGAGGCGGCGACGCAGGCTGTTCGAGCAGCGCGGCATGCGGCGCATCGATATCCACGCCGACGCGTTCTACACCGCGGCCGAGATGGCGAGCGCCGGCAAGAAGACGGGAGCGGAGCCATGACAGGATCCCTGGAAGGACGCTCAGCGATCGTCACCGGCGCCGGCCGCGGCATCGGCCGCGCCATCGCCGAGGCGCTGGTCGGCCGAAGGCGCCAGCGTGATCGTGGCCGACAACGGCGCCTCGATCGCCGGCGACGGACGGCGACTCCGCCGTCGGCGCGCGACGGCGCGCGCAACGACGCTGCGGCAAGAACGCGATCGCCTTCGCCGAGAGCGTCGCCTCGCCCGGCGTCGCCAGGCAGCTCGTCGACATGGCGATGAAGAATTTCGGCGGCATCGACATCGTGGTGAACAACGCCGCCATCCTGCGCGACGCCTTCGTCTTCCGCATGGATCCGCGCGACTGGGACGCGGTGATCCGCACCAACCTCTCGGCCGCCTTCTATCTGATCAACGCCGCGTCGGGCGGTGATGCGCGAGCAGGGCAAATCGGGGCGCGGCGGCAGCCGGCGGCTACGACTGGGGCCGCATCGTCAACATCGTCTCGTCGGCCGGCCTCTACGGCAATCCCGGCCAGGCGGCCTACGCCAGCGCCAAGGCCGGGCTGTTCGGCTCTCACACGCGTGGCCGCCATGGACCTGCAGCGCGCGCAGATCACGGTCAATGCCGTGGCGCCGTTCGCACGCACGCGCGTCACCGACATCATCCAGCCCGCCAACGAGGCGCAGAAGACCTACAAGGAGCGCGCGCTCAAGATCGGCGCGCACCACGTCGCCAACCTCGTGACGGCGCTCTGCGCTCGCCCGGCCGGCAAGGCCATCACCGGCCAGCTGCTGGGCGTGCGCGGGCGCGAGGTCTTCCTGTTCGGCCAGCCGCGGCCCGTGGCGCAAGCTCGAAGTCGACAGGCGCCGAGCGACGCTGGCCCAGGAGCTCGACGGCCAAGCTCGGGACCAAGTTCACCGACATGACCACCGATCTCGAAGCCTTCAACACCGAACCCCTCGTCTGACGGAGACCACCATGACCGACATCGTCGTCAAGACCGTCGAAGAGCTGAAGGATGCGCCGGAGGAATATCGCGAGGCCGTCGGCAAGCTCGTGATCAGCCACGCCATCAACGAGCTCTACGGCGCGCAGGTGTTCGACGAACCGGCCATCGCCTATGCCCCGACGCCCTACGCCAAGTGGCTGACCTGCCGCGTCGCCATGGAGGAGTACGGCCATCACGTGCGCTTCAAGCAGCTGGGCGCGCAGATGGGCATCCCCGAGGAGCGCATGGTGCCCGGCGCAGGCAAGAAGCCGCTGTCGATCTTCGAGTTCCCGCTCAAGACCTGGGAGGAGTTCGTCGCCATCAAGCTGCTGGCCGACCTCGCCGAGATCCTGCAGGTCGAGGACCTGCTGCACTGCACCTTCCATCCGCTGCGCAACCTCGCGCGCGCCACCATGCCGGAGGAGCGCTTCCACGCGCAGTTCGGCGAGGACTTCTCCGCCGAGCTGGTCAAGACGCCGGACGGGCAAGGCGCGACTGCAGGCGGCGGTGAACGAATACTTCCCGTACCTGCCGTCGATTCTTCGGCGGCTCGAAGTCGCGCAACAACGAGATTTTCCGCAAGTGGAAGATCAAGCAGCGCACCAACGACGAGATGCGCGCGGGACTTCATCGACCCGCGCCACCGAGGTCGCCGCCAAGTACGGTCTCACTTTGCCGGAGATCCGGCAGGCGGCGTGATCGAGGCTGCTGGCCTGCCCTCAGCGCACATGCTCGAGACGCTGCGTGCCGAGGTCCGCGGCAGCCCGCTGGTTCGCAGCACTGGGCGAGCCGTCACTGACGGCGACCGCGGCGACGCGCCGAGCCTACGCCGCGCCACTCGATCGGCGTGCTGGACGATCGACCAGTCGCCTGACTGGCCCGACGACCGAGCGCCTGCTGAAGCCGCCGAACTGGTCGCACTGGCTGGTGGGATCGCGAAGAGCGCTGCGCGAAGCGTTGCTCGGCCGGGCCGAGGCGCGCTATCCCGAGCGCGCGCTGTGGATCGTCGCTCACCGAGCCTCTACGACCGAGGCGGGCGATCTCGTGCATGGCAAGGCGGCGACCGCGGCGCGCGCGCTGGCAGCGCCGCCGCGGCCTCGATCCATGTCGCCGCTGGTGCCGCTGCGCAGGCCATCTATCAGCTTGCAGTCGCGCGGCTCGCCGGCAACGCGGCTTCGCCCTTCGAAAGCAAGTTTCGTCTCTATCGCCGCCGGGCCGCTGGCCGCTGGGCGTCGTGGGCTCTAGGCTGGTCCTCTTCTGGAGAGGGCACTGACATGCAGCGCAGCGCATCGGCCAACTGAAGCGGCCGTTCGGCAATCTCCATTACGAAGTCGTCGGCAGCGGGCCGCCGCTGCTCGTTCGCCCATGGGCCTGGGCGGCAATCACTTGAGCTGGTGGCAGCAGGTCGCGCACTTCGCGCCGCACTACACCTGCGTGGCCTTCGCCCATCGCGGCTTCGCGCCGTCCGGACCCGCATCGCCGGGCGGTCCCGGACCCCGCCGACTATGCCGGCGACCTCGCTGCCCTGATCGATCACCTGAAGTCTCCCCGACGTCCGCCTGGTCGGCCAGTCGATGGGCGGCTGGACGATGCTGGAATACGCGCTCGCCCATCCGGCGAAGGTCAAGGCGCTGGTGCTGAGCTCGACCTCGGGCACGCTCGACCGCCGCGGCTGCGATCCGTCGGGCGGCACAGCGTACGACGCCTGGCTGAAGGACGCCGAAGCCAAGATCGCGGCACGGCCTGCCAAGGGCATTCATCCCGCGATGGGCGCGGGCCGCCGCGAGCGCTTGCCAGCGCTGCACCTTCTTTATCGCAGCATCGACGAGATGGCGGGCGCCCTCGACAAGGAGAAGGTCCGCGCCGGCCTGCGCCGCACCGCCACGCAGCACGCTCGGCCGACCTGAAGGATTTCCGCGTGCCGCACGCTGCTGATCGCCGGCGGCGAGGACGTCGTCTTCCCGCCCTTCCTGGCCAGCGCGATCGCCGCAAGGCTGCCGTGCGGCGACGCACAACTGATCCCGATGCCGGCCACTCGCCATATTTCGAGCAGGCCGCTACCTTCAACCGGCCTGGTGGAGGCGTTTCTCGCGCGTCCACCGCTAGGGAGGAGACGTTGTCCAAGGACAACCCGCGGATCGCCGTCCTGGGGTTCGCCATCGAGTGCAACCGCTTCTCGCCGGTCAGCACGGCGGCGGATTTCGAGCAGGACGTCGACATCCGCGGCAACCGCATCGTCAGCGAGGCGCGCTCGGGCGCCTCGATCACCATGCCCGACCTGCCCGGCTTCTTCACCGAGATGGACCGCACCGGCCCATGGACGCCGGTGCCGCTGCGCGTGTCGCTGGCCCAGCCCGGCGGCCCGGTCGAGGAAAGCTTCTTCAAGGACTTCCTGACCGAGATCGACGCGGGCCTGAAGGCGGCGCTGCCGCTCGACGCGGTGTTCATCTCCGCCACGGCGCGGCGCTGGCCGAGGGCACCGACGATCCCGACGGCGACCTGTTCGAGATCGTCCGCCGCGTCGTCGGCCCGGACATGCCGGTGGTCGTCGGTGTTCGACCTGCACGCCAACGTCTCGCGCAAGATGATCGACAATCTCTCGGTGTTCGTCGGCTACCTCGAGAACCCGCACACCGACATCCACGAGCGCGGCATCGAGGCCGCCAAGCACATGCGCGAATGCCTCGGCCGGCCAGCGCACCGCCATCACCATGGTCAAGGTGCCGCTGGTGCCGCCGCCGATCACGCTGCTGACCGCGCAAGGGCCCTATGCCGACCTGATCAAGTACGGCCAGACCAAGGTCGGCGGCGACATCATGAACGTCTCGGTGATGGCGGGCTTTGCCTACGCCGATTCAGCCCAAGAACGGCCTCACCGCCGTGGTCACCGCGCGCAACGGCAACCGCCACGGCGGCGGCGGCGCTGTCGCTCGACATCGCCAAGCGCGCCTGGGACATGAAGGAGCGCTTCAAGCGGGCGATGATGTCGCTCGGCGACGCCGTCCAGCTCGCCGCCTCGGTCGGCCGCGACCGGCGGCGCAAGCCGATCATCCTGGCCGACGTCGCCGACAATCCCGGCGGCGGCGGCGCGCGGCAACACCACCTATCTGCTGCGCGCGCTGAAGAGCGCCGGTGCGCAGCAGGCGTGATCTTCGGCGTGTTCAACGACGCCGCCGTCGCCGCCAAGGCGCACGAGCTGGGCGAAGGCGCCATCTTCACCGCCTCGTTCAACACGCAGGAGCACCAGCGAATTCTCCCTGCCGTTCGACTGCGAGGCCAAGGTGCGTGAAGCTGTCGGACGGCAGCTATGTCGGCCGGCGCGGCGTGCTGCAAGGACGTCTCGGCCGACATGGGCCCGTCGGCCCTGCTCGATCTCGGCGGCATCCAGATCGTGGTGATCACCATCGCTGCCAGTGCATGGACCCGCGGCAGTTCGAGATGTTCGGCCTCGACATCGCCCAGGCGCGCGTCGTCGTGGTCAAGAGCCGCGGCCATTTCCGCGGCGGCTTCGACGAGTTCTTCAAGCCCGGACCAGATCTACGAAGTCGACTGCCCGGGCCTGACGTCGCCGGTGCTGGCGAACTTCACCTGGACCAAGCTGCCGCGCCCGGTCTATCCGCTCGACGACGAAACGACCTGGACGCCACCTTCCTGAGACGAACGCTGACACGGCCTTCGTCGTGACGCAAAGCCAGAGCGACCGAAATTGCACAGTGACTGCAGTGCGTGGAGTTGTCTCGACAACCTGGCAGATGCCGTCTGCTTCCTGAAATCAAACCGTGACCGTCCAAGGTCGGGTGAAAATTCGAGCGAATGAAATCATGTCAGGACGCTTTCGCGCCGGCTGGCGCTGTCCGCATCGGTGATTTCGGCGGTCCTGCTCGCCGCGCCCAGGCGCAGGCGCCCAGGCCGAAGCACTACCGGCTCGCCTACGACCAGCCGGTCAACACCGGCTACGGCATCGCCGGCAACATCTTCGCCGACAAGCTCGAAGGAGCTCAGCAAGGGCACGATGCTGATCGACCAGTATCCCGGCGCCCAGCTCGGCCAGGAGCCGCAGGTGCTGCAGCTCGTGAAGTCGGGCGACATCGAGTTCTGCATCAGCGCCTCGGCCAATGCCGCGACGCTGTCGCCGCAGGCCGGCGTGATGTCGCTGCACTTCCTGTTCCGCGTCGGAAGACCATCTCAAGAAGGCGCTCGCCGATCCCGACGGTCGTCAAGGCGGTTCAGCGACGATGATCGACGACACCGTGCAGGGCGCGCATGTGCTCGCGCCTGATCACGCTCGGCCTGCGCAACATCTACAGCAAGACGCGAGGTCAAGAAGATCGAGGACATCAAGGGCATGAAGGTCCGCGTCCAGGCGACGCCGACCGAGGACACGATGTTCCCGGCCTACGGCGCGCAGACCGTGCACATGCCGTTCGGCAGCGTCTACACCTCGCTGCAGACCGGCGTGGTCGACGCCGCCGAGAACGGCGTCAACGTCTATCTGGTCAACAAGCACTACGAAGTGGCGCCCGATCCTGTCGATGACCGAGCACGAGGCCAACAACAACCTGATCTGGATCAGCGACAAGCTGTGGTCGAGCCTGACGCGCCGAGCAGAAGGGCTGGGTGCAGGCGGCGGCCGACGAGGTCGCCAAGGTCCAGCCGGCGCAAGGCGCTCGACCTCGAGCACCAGTCGGCCGACCAAGCTCAAGGCGCATCGGCGTCAAGGTCGTGACCGACGTCGACAAGTCGGGCTTCATCAAGATCGCCGACGCCCTATCTCGAGAAGATGGCCAAGGACCTCGGGCCGCACGCCGCGAAGATCCAGCAGCTGATCAGCGCGGTGAAATAGCGCCGCGCAGGCCGCGAGCGCCGGAGTACGCGTATGGCCGACGAGCGTTCGCTGGTGCTGCAAGCGCCAGCGCCAGCTGAAGTGGCGGGCGCTCGACTGGCTCGAGATCGCTGCTGATGATGCTGTGCGGCGTCGACGCTGGTCGGCTTCTGCACGTCGGTCGTCTGCGACATCATCACCCGCACGATCGGCGCGCCCTGGCTGTGGCTGCAGGAAGTCACCTCGACCTTCTTCATCTACGGCATCTTCATCGGCGCTGCGGTGGCGACGCGGCGCAACGACCATCTCTTCCTGGCCGCCGTCGGCGACGCGCTGCACCGGCCGGCCGCGGCTCGTCGATCGAGACGTCGATCCGGCTGGTCGTGATCTCGCGTCGCGCCTGTTCCTGGCCTACTTCGGCTACATCAATTTCCTGCGCGGCTTCTCGCAGCTTCCGCATGCCGTCGATGACGCCCATCGCCTCGCTCTACGCGGCGATCCCGATCAGCGGCGCGCTGATCGCGCTGTTCGCCTTCGAGCAGCTGGTCAACGGCTGGCGCAACGGCTTCGAACAGCCACGGCCGAGGATCGATCTGCCGCGCGCACCGGGCGAGGCGCAGCGCCATGAACGCCGACCACCGTCCTCCTGCATCATGACGTTCGCTGTTCCTGTTCTTCGGCTACCTGGGCGTGCCGGTCGCGTTCTCGCTGATCGCCGGCGTGATCGTCGGCGCGGCCTTCACCGACGTCACCTTCGCCGCGATCGTGCAGAAGATGTTCGACGGCGTCGATTCCGAGGCGCTGCTCGCGATTCCGTTCTTCCTGCTGGTCGGCGAGCTGATGAGCTCGGCCAACGTCGTGCAGCGGGTGATCAACCTGTCGCTGGCGCTGGTCGGCCATCTCAAGGGCGGGCTGTCGCCAGGTCGTCGCGGTGTTCAGCATGTTCTTCTCCGAGATGTCGGGCTCGACCACCGCCGACGCCGCCGTGATGAGCCGCACGCTCGGCGTCTCGATGCGCAGGGAAGGCTACGACCCGCCCTTCATCGCCGCCATCATCGCCGCCGCCTCGACCATCGCGGCCCTGGTGCCGCCCAGCATCACCGCCGTGGTCTACGGCGCGGTCGGCAACGTGTCGATCGCCGGCCTGTTCATGGCCGGCGTCCTGCCCGGGCTTCATGATCGGCTTCGGCCTGATGATCTATTGCTACTTCTTCGGTCCCGTGGGCATCCGCCGGCCGCGCGCCACGCTTCGGACAGTTCACCGACGCCGCCAAGGACGCGTCCCTGCCGCTGATGATCCCGGTCATCCTGCTGGGCGGCATCCTCACCGGCTGGTTCACGCCGACCGAGGCCGGCGTCGTCGCCGTCGTGCTGGATCATCTTCGTGGTGATCATTCCGATGCTCAACCGCCGGCACATCGGCAGCTGCCGCGCGATTTCTGCTACGCCGGCCTGATCTATTCGCTGCCGCTGATCACCATCGGCGCCGCCAACGCGTTCGGCTGGATGCTGGCCTACCTGCGCGGCGCCATCGTGATCTCCGACTGGATCACCGCGCTCGCCGGCAACGACCCGCATCTGATCATGCTGCTGCTGGTGCTGCTGTTCACCATCGTCGGCGACTTCATCGAGCCGGTGCCGACCATCATCATCTTCATGCCGCTGGTGAACGCGCTGACCGAGGCGGGCGAGCATCAATCCCGTGCACATGGGCGTGGTGCTGATCGCCACGCTGGCGTTCGGCCTGATCACGCCGCCCTACGGGCTGGTGCTGCTGATGGCGTCGAAATTCGTCGGCGTGCCGCTTCTCGCAAGCGCTGCGGGCGGCGCTGCCGATCTACGTCGTGTTCCTCGGCACCATCGTGTTCGCGATCTACTGTGCCGAGCGTCGTCCTGTGGCTGCCCAAGCAGGTGATGCCGCAGTCGGTCGGCTGCTTCAAGAACCCCAGCGGCGACGGGCTATATCTGCCCGTCGTAGCGCTCATCTGTCCGGCAGCGGGATGAACTCCGGATCGCCCGGCACCTTGGCGAAACGGCCCTCGCTTCCAGTCGGCCTTGGCCTGTCTCGATGCGCTCCTTGCGACGACGACACGAAGTTCCACCAGATATGACGCGGCCCGTCCATCGCCGCGCCGCCCAGCAGCATCAGCTTGGCGCCGCCGGCACCGGCCACGATCTCGGCCGGCTGCGCCGGCCGCCAGCACCGCGAGGTCGCCGACCGCCAGCAGGCGGTCGCCGATCGCGACGCTTCGCCGTCGGCGACATAGACGGCGCGCTCGGCATGCTCGGGCGAGACCGCGATCTTGGCAGCCGGCCGGCAGCTCCGACGCCGACGTAGAAGATCGGCGAGAAGTGCGTGGTCGGCGCCGTGCGGCCGCCATAGCTGCCGACGATCAGCCGGAGCGCCGCGCCGCCCTCGCTGCCAGGCCGGCAGCTTCTGCCGCCTCGACATGCTCGAAGGCCGGCGCCGTCTCCTCGTGGCGTCTTGGGCAGCGCCACCCAGGTCTGGACGCCGTGCATGCGAAAGCCCGTGCGCGCGCATCTCCGGCTCGGTGCGCTCGCTGTGGGCGATGCCGCTGCCGGCGGTCATCCAGTTGACGTCGCCCGGCCGGATCGCCTGCGCGTAGCCCAGGCTGTCGCGATGGAAGATGCCGCCCTCGAACAGGTAGGTGACGGTGGCGAGGCCGATATGCGGATGCGGCCGCACCTCCATGCCGTCGCCGCCCGGCGGCACGTCCATCGGGCCGAAGTGGTCGAGGAAGATGAACGGCCCGACCATGCGGCGCTTCACGCTGGGCAGCACGCGGCGCACGGCGAAGCCGCGGCCCGAGCTCGTGGGCGCGGCCCTGGATCAGAAGCTCGATCGGATCGGCCATCTTGTTCTCCTCTCTCGCTTGTGCTGCAACGGCGCGCCATGAGCGTCGCTCCGCGACCTCTCGCCGTTCTTCGCGCCCCGCAGCATCGCCGTGGTCGGCGCCGGCGAGCGCGCCACGTCGTCGGGCGGCGCCATCATGCAGCTGTTGCGCCAGGCCGGTTATGGCGGACGGGTCGTGCCGGTCAATCCCAGAGGGCGGCACGATATTCGGTTACAGATCGGTGACCTCGATCGCCGCCATCGATCCGCCGGTCGACCTCGCCGTGATCGTCATCCGTCCCGACGCCATCCTCGACGCCGTGCGCGAAGCGGCCGACCGCGGCATCAGCAACCTCTCATCCTGCCCGGCGGCTTTGCCGAAGCGGGCCCGGTCGGCGCTGCGCGCAACGAGGCGCTGCCGAAGCTCGCCGCCGAGCGTCGGCCTCACGCATCGCCGGCCCCAATTGCGCCGGCATCATCCATCTCGATCCGGCCTGGCGCTTCGCCGCCACCTTCCTGCGCGACCTGCCGCCGGCGCCGCGGCCGAGCGCGGCAACGGCCTCGGCCTTCATCTCCCAGTCCGGCGCGCTCGCCGAGGAGTTCATCGACAAGGCCAATGCCCGCGGCGCTGCCGCCTCGCGTCGGTCGGTCTCGGTCGGCAACGCCGTCCATCTCGGCGTCGAGGACTATCTCGCCTGGCTGGGCGACCGGCCGGAGATCGGCGCGCGCGCTGCTCTATGTCGAGTCGATCGAGGATCACGAGCGCTTCCGCACGGTCGCCCGCGCGGTCGCCGCAGCACAAGCCGGTGATCGCCCTGTTCGGCGGCCGCACCGGATCGGCGGGCGGGCGGCGGCGGCCCATACCGGCGCGTCAGCCAACGACGATGCCGCCATCGACGCCTTCTGCGCCTCCTGCGGCATCGTCCGGGTCGAGAGCCTGCGCCGCCTGCTGATGCGCGGCCAAGGCGTTCGGCCGCTTCCCGCAAGGGCCTCGGCAAGCGGGCGCTGATCCTGTCCAACTCCGGGCGGTCCGGGCGTGCTGTGCGCCGACCGCGCGCGTCGCTCGAGGGCCTCGACGCTGGCGCCCTGCCCAGGCCACTGGCGGAGGTGCTGCGCCAGCGGCTGCCGCCGGAAGCCTCGGTCGCCAACCCGATCGACCTGCTGGCCGACGCCCGCGAGGATCGCTTCGGCCTCGCCTTCGAGGCGGCGCATGACCCACGCCGCTCAAGCCTACGACATGGTGCATGATGATCCACGTCGTGCCCTTCATGGTCGATGCCGGCCCGGTGATCGCCCGGCTGGCGGAGCTTGCCGCACGCGCCGCGCCTGCCGCTGCTGCACAGCATGATGGGAACCCTGCCCGGCAAGGCCGACTGGTTCGCCACCATGGAGGCGTGCCGGTGTGCCGATGTTCAACGACGTCGAGGAAATGGCCGAGGCCGCCGGGCTGCTCGCGCGCTATCCGAGCCTGCGCGATGGCACGCATGCGACAAGGTTCCGTCCACTGCGACTTTCGCGACCGTCGCGGTCGCTGAGTCAAAAATCGTTCGCGTACAACCAATTAGCGCTCATTGCACGGGTGTTGCATTTTTGCAACTTTTTGTTGGACTTGTGGATTATCCGTGGCCAGTCATCGGCCGCAAGCAGGGCAATAGGCGTGGGGCGCCGACCGGGGAGGTCGGTGAATTCGCTGATGAGCCTCTATCGACTAGTAGTTGAGTTTCAATGGATGTCGGGAGAAGGCTGATGGCGTTCAAGACGACGCGAGACCAGCGCGCCCAGCGCTGGCGAATCGTCCGCAGCCTTATTCGCAGCAACCGTCGCCGTTTCCACCTTCAGTTCTGTCTGCGCCGCCGGGTCGATGGCCCAGGTCAAGGCGCCCAACAAGAACCATCTCAACGCCGCCGCCAAAGGCGGCCCCCCGACGACGACGTCCAGCCCTTCGCCATCGGCACCGACGGCTCGGTCGCCGAACAGCTCATCAGCCTCAAGATCGACCCGGCCGATGCCCAGGCCGCCGCCGACGCCGTCGCCAAGGCGCTCGGCCAGCTCGACCCAAGACCACCAGCTCCGGCCGCGCGATCCTGCAATCGCAGGGCGCCGGCCAGCCCAAGCGCCTGGTCACGCTGCAGCTCTATTCCGCCAAGTCGCTCGCCGTCGAACTGCACCGCGGCGCCGACGGCAGCTACGGCTACAAGCTGGCGCCCGGCGCCACCGAAGGCGACGACGAGCGCGTCTCCAGCCGTGCCCAGCACGACGCTCCGCCGCCGGCCCCGGGCGCCCGCTCGGTGGTCGCCGGCTCCGGTCAGCGTCGTGAAGGCCAGCGGCTCGACGTCTGGCCGCCAGCCTGGCGCCGACCGGCGCCAGCGCAGCGACCCTCAAGGAACTGACCCAGGCGCTGGCGCGGCTTCGCGACCACGCCAGCGCCAAGGTCGAGGTCCTGCAAGGGCCGCACCGTCGACGGCGCGCCGCGCATTCTGCTCGCCAGCCTCGGCGAAGGCCAGAGCAAGCAGTCCTTCTGGTGGTTCGCGCCGCCCAACCAGCCGGAAGGCTGGTTCGACGAACAGGGCCGCCGCCTGGGCGGCACGGCGCTGGCCGAGCCGCAAGCCCGACGCGCGCATCTCCTCGCCGTTCGGCACGCGCCGCTACTACGGCCGCTCGACCGGCGGCGGCTTCCACAACGGCATCGACTTCGAGGGCAAGATCGGCGAGCCGATCTATCGCCGCGGCCGACGGCGTGATCAACCACCAGGGCTGGTACTTCAACTACGGCCGCACGGTGAAGATCAGCCACGCCGACAATTTCGAGACGCTCTACGCCCACATGTCGCGCTTCGCCGGCGGCATGGGCCCGGGCAGCCAGCGTCCGCAAGGGCGACCTGATCGGCTATGTCGGCTCGAGCGGCCGTTCGACCGGCCCGCACCTGCACTTCTCGGTGATCGTGAACGGCCAGTTCGTCGATCCGGCGCCCTACGTCTCGGAGAAGGGCGGCAACAGCGTGCTGGTCGGCGAGGCCCTGGTCGCCTTCCGCCAGTGGCAGCAGGACGTCCGCGCAGCCGGCGCCGCAGCAACGGCCCGATCAAGTGGTTCCGCGGCCTGCCAGAGCGGCCGGAGCCGTGAGCCGCAACCCGTTCGCCGTCGCGCAGCCTGGACGATCTCTGCCGAGTTCGCCGCCTCTGGGATCGGCTCGGCAGCGCGGCGTTGCGCGGGCCGGTTTGATCGCCTAGAAGTGCGCCATCTCGCCGCGAACGGCCACGCCAGGTGGCCGACGGGCGTCAGAGGCAACCACGAAGGGAAGGACCGAATGTTCAACAAGTACATGGCCGCCGGCGTCGCCGCGGCCACGCTGGTCGGCGCCGCGGGCACGGCGCATGCCGGCAAGGATCTCGACGCCATCAAGGCGCGCGGGCAGCTCATCTGCGGCGTCAGCACCGGCGTTGCGGGCTTCGCTGTCGCCGACAGCCAGGGCAAGTGGACCGGCCTCGACGTCGACGTCTGCCGCGCCGTCGCCGCCGCCATCTTCGGCGATGCCGAGAAGGTGAAGTATCGTGCCGACTCACGGCGCAGCAGCGCTTCACCGCGCTGCAGTCGGGCGAAGTCGATCATGCTGGCGCGACAACACGACCTGGACGCTGACCCGCGACACCGCGCTCGGCCTCGACTTCACCGGCGTCAACTACTATGACGGCCAGGGCTTCATGGTGACCAAGAAGCTCGGCGTGAAGAGCGCCAAGGAGCTGAACGGCGCCACGGTCTGCGTCGCGCCCGGCACCACCACCGAGCTCAACCTCGCCGACTACTTCCGCGCCAACAAGATGACCTTCAAGCCGGTGGTCATCGAGAAGGTCGACGAGGTCCGCGCCGCCTTCTTCGCCGGCCGCTGCGACGTCTACACGACCGACGCCTCGGGCCTCTACTGCGACCCGCGCCGCCAACGCGCCGCCAGCCCGCGACGACTACATCATCCTGCCGGAGATCATCTCCAAGGAGCCGCTGGGCCCGGTGGTGCGCCACGGCGACAACCAGTTCGCCGACATCGTGCGCTGGGCGCTGTACGCCATGATCGAGGCCGAGGAGTACGGCATCACGTCGAAGAACGTCGACGAGATGCTGAAGAGCGACAACCCGACGATCAAGCGCATCCTCGGCGTCACGCCGGGCATGGGCAAGGCGCTCGGGGTCGACGAGAAGTGGGTCTACAACATCGTCAAGCAGGTCGGTAACTACGGCGAGAGCTTCGAGCGCAACGTCGGCATGGGCTCGCCCGCTCAAGATCGACCGCGGCCAGAACAAGCTGTGGACCCAGGGCGGCCTGCAGTACGCCCCGCCGATCCGCTGAGGGCGATCGGCCATCGGCGAACCGATCGCGAGTGCCGCCGCCCGAAGGGCGGCAGCTCATTTGGCCTGTTGCTTGCCGGCCCGCGCAAGGCGAAACTCGCGCCGAGGCAAGCAAAGGGAGGCTTCAATGCACAAGACTTCATTGGCGGCAGCGGCCGGCCTTGCCGCGATCTTGCTGTCGACCAGCGCCATGGCCGGCAAGGACCTCGACGCGATCAAGGCGCGCGGCGCGCTGATCTGCGGCGTCGGCACCGGCATCGGCGGGCTTCATGCTGCGCCGACAGCCAGGGCAAGTGGACCGGCCTCGACGTCGATCGTCTGCCGCGCCGTCGCGGCCGCCATCTTCGGCGATGCCGAGAAGGTCAAGTACGTGCCGACTGACCGCGCAGCAGCGCTTCACCGCGCTGCAGTCGGGCGAGGTCGACATGCTGTCGCAACAACACGACCATGCACGCTGACCCGCGACACCGCGCTCGGCCTCGATTTCACCGGCGTCACCTACTACGACGGCCAGGGCTTCATGGTGACCAAGAAGCTCGGCGTGAAGAGCGCCAAGGAGCTGAACGGCGCCACGGTCTGCGTCGCGCCCGGCACCACCACCGAGCTCAACCTCGCCGACTATTTCCGCGCCAACAAGATGACCTTCAAGCCGGTGGTCATCGAGAAGGTCGAGGAAGATCCGCGCCGCCTTCTTCTCCGGCCGCTGCGACGTCTACACGACCGACGCCTCGGGCCTCTACGCGACCCGCGCCGCCAACGTGCCGCCGCCGGCCACGCCGACGACTTCATCATCCTGCCGGAGATCATCTCCAAGGAGCCGCTGGGCCCGGTGGTGCGCCACGGCGACAACCAGTTCGCCGACATCGTGCGCTGGGCGCAGTACGCCATGATCGAGGCCGAGGAGTACGGCATCACCTCGAAGAACGTCGACGAGATGCTGAAGAGCGACAACCCCACGATCAAGCGCATCCTCGGCGTCACGCCGGGCATGGGCAAGGCGCTCGGGGTCGACGAGAAGTGGGTCTACAACATCGTCAAGCAGGTCGGTAACTACGGCGAGAGCTTCGACCGCAACGTCGGCACGGGCTCGCCGCTCAAGATCGACCGCGGCCTGAACAAGCTGTGGACCCAGGGCGGCCTGCAGTACGCCCCGCCGATCCGCTGACGACCTCGCAAGGCGGCGGTCAGCCCGCAAGAACCGGGCCACGCACGCAGACCGCCGCCTCGGGCCGTGGTCTTGATTGGCTGGTTGCAAGCGCGGAATTCCCTCTTACACTGACGGCCAATATCGATCGAGAGGCGCACGCGGGCAAACCGCGGCCGGCAGGGGGACTAGCGTATGGCAGTCGAGGCACTCGGCTCCGCGCCGCGCGTGAAGGTGGCGCCCTGGAACGACCCGGTCATCCGCGGCTGGGTCTTCCAGATCGTCGTGGTCGGTCTGGTCGGCCTGCTCGCCTGGTATCCTCGTCAGCAACACCATCGACAATCTGCAGCGCCAGAAGATCGCCAGCGGCTTCCACTATCTCGAGCGCGAGGCCGGCTTCGAGATCGGCGACACCGATGATCGCCTACTCGCCGGCCAGCACCTACGCCCGCGCGATCCTGCGTCGGCATGCTCAACACGCTGCAGGTGGCCGTCCTCGGCATCTTCCTGGCGACCATCCTCGGCACGCTGATCGGCGTCGGCCGGCTGTCGCCCAACTGGCTGCTCGCCAAGATCTGCGAATGGTACGTCGAGGCCTTCCGCAACGTGCCGCTGCTGCTCTGGCTGTTCCTGTTCTACAAGCTGATCAGCGAGGCCTTTCCCGGACCGCGCCAGGCGATCGGCGTGCTCTGGACTCGGTGTTCCTCTCCAACCGCGGCCTCTACTTCCCGGTGCCGATGGCCGATCCGATCCACAAATGGATGGGCGTCGCCCTGCTGGTCGGCATCGCCGGCGCCGGTCGTGCTGCACCGCTGGGCGAAGAAGCGCCAGGACGCGACCGGCCAGCCCTTCCCGTCGATCTCGGCGGGCTTCGGCCTGGCGCTCGGCGTGCCGTTCGTGGTCTGGCTGCTGGGCGGCGCGCCGCATCACATGAGCTGGCCCGAGCTCAAGGGCTTCAACTTCGAGGGCGGCACGGTGATCCAGCCGGAGTTCACCGCGCTGCTGCTCGGCCTGGTGCTCTACACCTCGGCCTTCATCGCCGAGATCGTGCGCTCCGGCATCCTGGCGCTGCACAAGGGCCAGAGCGAGGCGGCCGTGGCGCTCGGCCTGTCGCGCGGCCAGGCGATGCGGCTGGTGCTGCTGCCGCAGGCGCTGCGCGTGATCGTGCCGCCGATGACCAGCCAGTATCTCAACATCACCAAGAACAGCTCGCTGGCCATCGCCATCGGCTATCCCGACCTGGTGGCCGTCGATCAACGTCACCATCAACCAGACCGGCCAGGCGATCGAGAACATCCTGCTCATCATGGCCGCCTACCTGTCGGTCAGCCTGTCGATCTCGGCCTTCATGAACTGGTACAACAAACGCATCGCCCTGAGGGAGCGCTGAGCCATGACCGACGCCCTGCCCGTCGGCGAACGCCGGCAACTCGCCCCACCGATCGACGAGACCGGCGCTCTGGGCTGGATGCGCAAGAACCTGTTCTCGAGCTGGGGCAACGGCATCACCACGGTGGTGCTGATCGTGGCCATCGGCTGGATCCTGTCCTGGTTCCTCGAATGGGCGGTGTTCACCGCCAACTTCACCGCCGCGACCGGCGCCGAGTGCCGCGGCGGCGGCGCCTGCTGGGCGCTGATCCGCGAGAAGTACCGCTACATCTTCTTCGGCTCCTTCCCCTACGAGCAGCATTGGCGGCCGCTGTTCGCCGTCATCGCCATGCTGGCGATGCTGATCACTGAGCGCCGACCGGCGGATGTGGAACTGGCGGCTGCTGCTGATCTGGGGCGTCGGCATCGTTCGTCACCTTCCTGCTGATGTTCGGCCAGCTCCACATCCCGCTCAGCCTGATCCTGTTCGTCGCGCTCGTGGTCGGCGGCATCGGCATGATCCTGCGCAAGGCGCCATCGCCGCGCCCAGCGAGATCGAACGCCTATCGCGCGCTGGCCGCCATCGGCGCTGATCGGCCTGGTGCTGCGCATCGCCGGGCGTCCTGCCGGCCTGGAGCCTCGCCATCGCGCCGCTCAGCTACGTCGAGACCGGCCTGTGGGGCGGCATCCCGGTGACGCTGATCCTCGCCACCTACGGCCTGGTCTTCGCCTTCCCTACGGCGTCCTGCTGGCGCTCGGCCGGCGCTCCAACCTGCCGCTGATCAAGGGCCTGTGCGTCGGCTTCATCGAGCTGATCCGCGGCGTGCCGCTGATCAGCCTGCTGATCATGGCCTCGGTCATGCTGCCGCTGTTCCTGCCGAGCGGGCATGACCATCGACAAGTTCCTGCGCGCCCAGGTCGCCGTCATCCTGTTCGCCGGCGCCTACATCGCCGAGATCATCCGCGGCGGCCTGCAGTCGCTGCCCAAGGGCCAGTTCGAGGCGGCCGACGCGATGGGCCTCAACTACGCAGAAGACCACGCTGATCATCCTGCCGCAGGCGCTGCGCGTGGTGATCCCGCCGCTGATCAACACCTTCATCGGCTTCTTCAAGGACACCTCGCTGGTGCTGATCATCGGCATCTTCGACTTCCTCAACACCGCCAACCAGGCGCTGGTCGATCCCAACTGGGCCGGCTTCCCGGCGAGGTCTACCTGTTCGCCGCCTTCGTCTATTTCATGCTTCTGCTTCTCGATGTCGCGCTACAGCAAGTACCTCGGAGGTCGAGCTCAACAAGGGGACGCGCCGCTGATGGCGAGGAGCACGACCATGGCCGCCAAAGCCGCCCACGACCTCTCCAACGTGCCGTCGGTGATCACGCTCAAGGGCGTCAACAAGTGGTTCGGCCAGTTCCACGTGCTGTCGCGACATCAACCTCGACGTTAAGCAAGGCGAGAAGATCGTCATCTGCGGCCCGTCGGGCTCCGGCAAGTCGACGCTGATCCGCTGCATCAACCGGCTGGAGGAGCACCAGCAGGGCGACATCGTCGTCGACGGCGTCGACGCTCACCAACGACGTCAAGAACATCGAGGCGATCCGCCGCGAGGTCGGCATGGTGTTCCAGTCGCTTCAACCTGCTTCCCGCACCTCACCATCCTCGAGAACCTGACCCTGGCGCCGATCTGGGTGAAGAAGATGCCCAAGAAGGAGGCCGAGGAGGTCGCGATGAGTCCTGCTGAACGCGGGTGCGCATCCCCGAGCAGGCGCTGAAATATCCCGGCCAGCTCTCGGGCGGCCAGCAGCAGCGCGTGGCGATCGCCCGCGCGCTCTGCATGCAGCCCAAGATCATGCTGTTCGACGAGCCGACCTCGGCGCTCGACCCCGAGATGGTCAAGGAGGTGCTCGACGTCATGATCGAGCTGGCGCGCGAGGGCATGACCATGCTCGTGCGTCACCCACGAGATGGGCTTCGCCCGCGCCGTGGCCGACCGCGTGATCTTCATGGACCGCGGCGAGATCGTCGAGCAGAACGAGCCCGAGGAGTTCTTCGCCAATCCGAAGAACGAGCGCACCAAGCTGTTCCTCGGCCAGATCCTGCACCACTGATCATTGAGCGCGCGCGCCCGCAGCGCCGTGCTCAGGAGCGCAGGATCATGAAGATCCTGGTCACCGGCGGCGCGGGCTTCATCGGCTCGGCCGTCGTCCGCCACATCATCCGCGACACCGACTGGTCGGTGGCCAACGTCGACAAGCTGACCTACGCCGGCAACCTCGAATCGCTGGCCGAGGCGCGCGACAGCAACCGCCACACGCCATTTCAAGGTCGATATCTGCGACCGCGCCGGCGATCGACGACAGTCTTCCGCGAGGCTGCCGGCCCGACGCCGTGCTGCATCTCGCGGCCGAGAGCCATGTCGACCGCTCGATCGACGGCGCCGCGCCCTTCATCGAGACCAATGTCGGCGGCACCTACACGCTGCTCGAGGCCGCGCTCGCCTACTGGCGCACGCTCGACGAGGACGGCGCGCGCGCGCTTCCGCTTCCAGCACATCTCGACCGACGAGGTGTTCGGCTCGCTGGGCCCGACCGGCAAGTTCACCGAGACCACGCCCTACCAGCCCAACTCGCCCTACTGCCGCCAGCAAGGCCGCGTCCGACCACCTGGTGCGCGCCTGGCACCACACCTACGGCCTGCCGACGCTCGCCACCAACTGCTCCAACAACTACGGGCCCTATCACTTCCCCGAGAAGCTGATCCCGCTGATCATCATCCGCGCGCTGCGCGGCGAGCAGCTGCCGGTCTACGGCAAGGGCGAGAACGTGCGCGACTGGCTGCATGTCGAGGATCACGCCGAGGCGCTGACCCTGGTGCTGCGCAAGGGCCGGCCCGGCGAGACCTACAATGTCGGCGGCGACAGCGAGCGGCGGAACATCGACGTGGTGCGCGCGATCTGCGCGCCTGCTCGACGAGATGCTGCCCGAACAGCGCCAACCGCCCGCACGAGAAGCTGATCGAGTTCGTCACCGACCGGCCCGGCCACGACGCGCGCTACGCCATCGACGCCGCGCAAGATCCAGCAGCGAGCTCGGCTGGCGGCCGCGGCACAATTTCGAGGACGGCCTGCGCGCAGACCGTGCGCTGGTACCTCGACAATCGCGGCTGGTGGGAGCGCGTCATGAGCGGCGCCTATCGCGGCGAGCGGCTCGGGCTGGCGAGCTGATTGCCTCCGGCACCGCCGCGGGTCTTGGTCTGGGCTCCGAGCCGGGTTATTTTAGGCCTTCTCAGCCCGCCCAAAGATCGTGTCCGCGGAGGGGTCCATGGCACGAGATGTCTTCACGGTCGTGCTTCTGGAACAGCAGTGGATGGTCCGCTTCCACGGACGACACTCCCGACCCTACGCCACCAAGACGAGGCGATCACCGCAGCCGTGGACTCGGCATACAAGGCCGGCATGGCCAACCGCGATGGCGCGCAGGTGCGCGTTCAGGACTCCAACAACGTATTCCGAACGGCGTGGACCTACGGCGTCGACCCGCCGCCGCCAAGCTAGCGCGATGTCGTTACCACTTGGCGATTTGTTTGACGCAGTACCAGGCGAAGGCGATCAACAAAGGCAACGACAACGGAGCCGCCGAGAAGGACGAGGCCGAGAAGGCCCCAGGTCACGGGCTCGTTCCGACGATGCGAAGTCCGCGGGGTGATCCGCCGTCCGCCATGGCTTAGATGTTGCGCCGCCTTTGCGGCGTGTCAACCGAGGCGCGACAGAATCTGCCGGCACTGTCCGAATTCGGACATTTGGCTAAGCATCATTCGCCGTTCAATTGGCGCTGAAGCTCGGCCCAGCGGTCGAGGATCGGCAGGATGCTTGTCTTCCTTCTCCGCCGGCAGGGAGAAGACGACGCGGTCGATGCCGATCTTCTCGCAGAGGCGCAGGCGCGTCGATCTTGTCGGGCACGCGGAAGATGCTGATCGGGCAGGGTGGCGGGATCGCGGCCGGCTTCCGTCGCCATCTTGCGGAACTGGTCGATGACGACGCCGATGCCGTCCCGTCTCCAGCCAGTCGTCGCGCGGGAATCCAGCCGTCGCCGTAGCGGATCGCGCGCCGCGCGGCATAGGGAAGCGCCGCCGACGATGATCGGCGGATGCGGCTTCTGCGCCGGCTTGGGCCACTGCTTCATCTTGTCGAAGTTGACGAACTCGCCGTGATACTCGGGCTCTTCCTCGGCCCAGATGGTCTTCATCGCCTCGATCCGCTCGCGCGCCAACTTGTGCCGGCTCTCGAAATCGGTGCCGTGGTTCTCGATCTCGTCCTGGTTCCAGCCGTTGCCGACGCCGAACAGGAAGCGGCCGCCGCAGAGCTGGTCGATCGAGGAAACGACCTTGGCGGTGACGATCGGATCGCGCTGGGTCACCAGGGCGATGCCGGTGCCGATCCTGAGCTTGGTGGTCACCGTCGGCCGCGGTATTGAGCGCCAGGAACGGATCCATGATGTTCGTAGTAGGGCCGGATCAGGCCGCCGCCCGCCGGATAGGCCGACTTGCGCGAGGACGGGATGTGCGTGTGTTCCGGCACCCACAGCGATTCGAAGCCGCGTTCCTCCAGCGCGCGCCCCAGCGGGGCAGGCTGCATGGAGTCCGTGGTGAAGAACATCACCGCGCCGATTTTCATGGTTTTGGTCTCCCCTCGCTGCCGATTGCGATCTCGAGAATGCGGCCGTCAAGCATGACAGGATTGATGCGGTTTCGGCACGACCGCCTTGCGCCGCAGCATAGCAGGCAACCGACGGCCTCCGAGGTCCGCCGCCGCCGCGCAACCGCTGGTCCAGCATGCGCGTTGAACTCGAGACAACGGAGGCTTGCATGAGACGGTTCGGATGGATCGTCATGGCAGCCGTGGCTGGCATGGCTTGCGGCTGTGCTGACGACAACGCGCTATATACCTCTTTCAAGTATGTCCCCGGTTATAAGCCATCGGGCAGCGTCGTCCTCTGCCCTTGCCTATGACAGGGAACATGACCGCAACCGACGCTACGACTGGCGATAACAAGAACCGGCTTGGCGTGGGCTAACCGCGGACGGCACGCACCACGGACGCGACGTCGGCCCATGCGCGCCGAGCGGCAAGCTGGGCGGCATCGCGATCGGTAACCGTGCCAGCGCCTTGCAGCCATCAACCGGCGCGCGCACCATGGCGACCGAAACGGGCGGGAGGTCGGTCATGTCGGACGAGTTGGCCAAGGTGTTGCGGCGCTTCGAGGAGCGGCTTGTGCATCTCGAAACCAGTGCTCACGAGGGGCTGTCGCACTGGAAACGGTTTCACCTGCACAACGCGCTGAATGCGCTGGAAGACGACCATTCCGCCGCCAGCCTGCATCTCGACGAATTCGACCGGGCGGAACTCGCCAAGGAATTTCCCGAGTTGGAAGCCGACAAGGTGCCGACCGTCGAGGAGCTCAGAACGCGCTTCGACATGATCGCCGGCGGAGCGCTTTAGGCGAGCGCGCAACTTTTGGCAGAATTGCGGCGTTTGGTGCGGGTTGGGAACCGCCAGCAGCGACGCGGGTTGTCTCGGCAGTACAAGGAGACAGCCATGAAATCCGTCAGTTCCATCGTCGCCATTACGGCGCTCGCCGGGGCCGTCGCCGGCTGTGCGCAGGAGTACAGCAGCACGTACCCGCGCTACGGCTACTCGCAGGCCGCCTACTACCCGGCCACGGCCACCTACTACAGCCCCGGCCCCGCCTACTACAGTGCCCCGGCGTACTACAGCGCGCCGCCGCCCAGCTACACCAAGTCGAATGTCTATTCGTCCAGGTGGGACTACTACCGGAACTACCAGGGCATTCATGACGGGCCGGAGCGCACCGGGCCGTAACGCGTCCGGTGGGCCTGAGGTCTAGGGCGCGCAGCGTTGCGCGCACGACGGCCGCCACTTCGTCGACGGCTGTTTCGGGCATGTGCGCGCCCATGGGCAGGCTCAGCACCGTCTCGGCGAGCTCCTCGGCCAGCGGGAACGATCCTTTGGCAGGCCGAGATCGGCATAGGCCTGCTGCAGATGCGGCGGGATCGGATAGTGGATCAGCGAGCCGATGCCGGCCTTGTCGAGCGCCGCCATCAGCTCGGCGCGGCGCGCGCGCGTGCGCACGACGTAGAGATGCCACACCGGCTCGGCCCATTGCGGCGCGCGCGGCAGGCCGAGGCCCGGAATGCCCGCAAGCTTGTCGTCGTAGCGGGCGGCCAGCCGGCGGCGGTGCTCGTTCCAGGCGTCGAGCCGCGGCAGCTTGGCGCGCAGGAAGGCGGCCTGCATCTCGTCGAGCCGCGAATTGAAGCCGCGCTCGAGGTTCACGTACTTCACGCGGCTGCCGTAGTTGCGCAGCGCGCGCAGCCGCTCGGCCAATCGGGCATCGTCGGTGGTGACCGCGCCGCCATCGCCGAAGGCGCCGAAATTCTTGGTCGGGAAGAAGCTGTGCGCGCCGGCGTGACCCAGCGCGCCGGTCCGCCGGCCGCGCACCTTGGCGCCCTGCGCCTGCGCCACGTCCTCGACCACCCTGAGCCCGTGCTTGCGGGCCAGCGCCATGATGGCGTCCATGTCGGCCGGCTCGCCGTAGAGATGGACCGGCATGATCGCCCGGGTGCGCGGCGTGATCGCGGCGGCGATGCGATCGGGATCGATGTTGGGACCGGCCGGCGTCGGCTCGACCGGCACGACCTTGGCGCCCACGCGCCGTCACCGCGAGCCAGGTCGCGATGTAGGTGTTGGACGGCACGATCACCTCGTCGCCGGCGCCGAGATCCCAGGCGCGCAAGCTCAGCTCGAGCGCCTCCAGCCCGTTGCCCAGGCCGACGCAGTGCTTGGTGCCGCAGAAGGCGGCGTATTCGGCCTCGAAGGCCTCGACCTCCTTGCCGAGCACGAACCAGCCCGATTCCATGACCCGGGCATAGGCGGCGTCGAGCTCGGGCTTCAGCTCGGCATAGACCGCCTTCATGTCGAGGAAGGGGATCATGCGCCTCGCCGCCGCTTCGCGCTTGAAGACCTCGTAGTCGCGCAAATACTCGGCCTCGTCGTAGAGCGTCGAGGCGATCACCAGGACCGCCGCCTGCGGCGCGAAATCGGTGAGCTCGTGCCACACCCAGGTGCCGACATAAGAGCGCCCTTGGCGGGATCGTCGAGCGCCACCGGCTGCGTGGTGCGTGCCGTCGTCGAGATGGACCTGGCAGGCGCCGTGCAGCGCCACCATCACCAGCTCCGATCTCGCGATGGCCGTGCCGGCCGCGCCACTGGCCGGGCGCGATGTGATGCAGCCAGAACAGGCGTTGCGGCTGGAACGGCAGGCCCTTGCCAGCTTCGAGGAAGTTGATGCGGCCGCGCGCATCGGCGGCGCCGGGGACGGCGATCCAGCGGCAGTTGCGTGTCTTGAGAACAGGTTCGGTCATGGTCGGCAGAACCTAGCTCAGCGTTGCGTCGTCTGCAGCTTGCGCCATTGCATGTAGACCACGCCGCTCAAGGCCACGAGGCCGCCTACGATCTGGTAGGCGTTGGGGATGAAGCCATAGACCATTGACCACAATACGGCGAAAAACGGCACGAGATTGACCCACAGCGAGGCGACGGCGACGCCGAGCCGGCTGGCGCCGACGTTCCAGCAGTAGCTGCCGAGCCCGCTGGCCAGGATCGCGACCGTGATGAGCTGCGTCCAGATCCAGGCGTCGGAAACGTCGAACGGCGATCTCGCCCAGCCGACGGCGATCAGCGCCGAGACTGGCGACAGGTCGAGCCAGCCCATGGCCGACAGCGAGGCGACATAGGCGCGATGGAGCTGGCTCGCGCGGTTGAACCAGGCCTGCGCCTTGATGCTGTAGAGCGTCCACAGCACGTTGCTCAGCAGCACGACGATCTCGCCGCCGCCGAACGTCACCGAGCCGCGTGCCGAACAGGCTGCCGGCGCGAGGATCGAGCCCGCCCAGCACGGTGAGCGCCAGCGCCACGCCGAAGCCGGGATCGAAGCGCAGGCCGGTGGCCAGCCGCACGGTGACCGACGCCACCAGCGGGCCGGCGACCTGCACCGCCGCCGCGGTGATCGGATTGCTGTATTGCAGGCCGAGCGCATAGAAGGCGAAGAAGCTCGACATCATGAGGCCGAGCAGCAGGAAGCGGCCGAGATCGATGTCGATCCGCAACGCGCGCCGTCCCTCGATCAGCCACAGCAGCAGGACCAGCGAGGCGGTCGCCGCGGCCGTGCGCAGCGCCGCCATCGGCATCAGGTCGTAGTAGCGCAGCATCACCTTGGTGACGGGCAGGTTGCCGCCCCAGCTCGCGCCGACGAAGATCATGGCGGCGAAGGCGCCCAGCAGATGACGACGATCGCGCATCAACGGCGGCGCACCGCCTCGTAACCGACGCGGCAATCGCCGTAGACGTCGGGCTTCTCGGTCGAGACGCGCGCCTCGATCACGCCGGGCTGCGCCAGGCAGAGGTCGAGGATGGCGTCGACCAGCGTCTCCTGCAGGTTGAAATGACGCGCTTTGGCGAGCGCGATGATGCCGTCATGCACGGTGTCGTAGTTGAGCACGTTGGCGATCCTGTCGCCGTGCGCCTTTTCCGACGGCTCCAGCAGGAGATCGGCGTTCACCACCACGGTCTGCGGCTTCTTGTGCTCGAAATCGTGGATGCCGATCGAGACTTGCAGCCGGAAGTCGCGGATGAAGATGCGGCGGTCGACGTCGGGGCCATGTCACTTCTTCTTTCTCGCGTCGAAGGCGATGTCGCGCGGCCGGCCGCTCAGATGCTCGCCGCTGTCGACGATCAGGACGTCGCCGGTGAAGGTCGGCGTCGCCACGATGAAGCGCAGCGCGCGCACCAGATCGTCGGTGCGTCACGCCCGATGCCGAGGGATTTTCCGTGTGCTGCTGGGCGAAGCGGGCGTCGGTCTGGCTGCCGCTGCGCAAGGTGAGGCCGGGCGCGATCCCGGCCACCCTGAGCCGCGGCGCGAAGGCCTGGGCGAGCAAGGTCGTCAGTCCCTGCAGGCCGACCTTGGACAGCGTGTAGGTCAGGAAGTCGGGATTGAGGTTGAACAGCTTCTGGTCGAGCATGTTCACGATCACGCCGGTCTCGCCGGCCGGCAGTTGCCGCGCCAGCGCCTGGGAGAGCAGCAGCGGCGCCCGGAGATTGACCGCCATGTGCAGATCGAAGTCCGCCGCCTTGGCCGTCGGCGCGCGGTCGAGCTTGAACAGCGAGGCGTTGTTCACCAGGCAGGTGAGCCGCACGCCGCGGCGCCCGGCATTTGCCGACCAGCGCCTCGGCCTGCCGCGCCGAGGACAGGTCGGCGCGCACGGCCTTGGCCTTGCCGCCGGCGGCGACGATCGCCGCCACCGTCTCGCGCGCCGGGCCGGCCGAGCGGTTGTAGTGCACGAACACGAAGAAGCCGTCGGCCGCCAGCGCCATCGCCAGTGCGCGGCCGACCCGCATCCCCGCCCCCGTGACCAGCGCGCCCTTCATGCTGCGAAATCCGCCTGCCGTGACTAAAAGAACGGCGGGTTCTAGCATGCGTCCATGAGTTCGTCCCCGTTCGAAACCGTCGACTGCGTTGTGATCGGCGCAGGCGTGGTGGGCCTGCCGTGGCCCGCGCCCTTGCCCTTGCCGGCCGTGAGGTCATCGTGGTGGAGGCCGCCGAAGGCATCGGCACCGAGACCAGCTCGCGCAATTCCGAGGTCATCCACGCCGGCATCTACTATCCCAAGGGCAGCCTGATGGCGCGGACCTGCGTCGCCGGCCGCCGCCTGCTCTATGCATATTGCGCCGAGCACGGCGTGCCGCATCGCAATTGCGGCAAGCTGATCGTGGCGACCAACGATGCCGAAAGCGAGAAGCTCGCCGAGATCAAGGGCCGCGCCGAAGCCAACGGCGTCGAGGGCATGCGGCTGCTGAGCGCCGCCGAGGCGACGGCGATGGAGCCCAACCTGCGCTGCACGGCGGCGCTCCTGTCGCCGCGCACCGGCATCGTCGACAGCCACTCCTACATGCTGGCGCTGCAGGGCGACGCCGAAAGCCGCGGCGCGATGTTCGCCTTCCACAGCCCGGTGAAGCAGGGCCGCGTCGTCGACGGCGGCATCGAGATCGAGGTCGGCGGCGCCGAGCCGATGAATCTGCGTTGCCGTCTTGTCGTCAACTCGGCCGGCCTGCATGCGCCGGCGCTCGCACAAAAATCGCCGGCATGCCATCCGACCGCGTCCCGACCTGCGTATTACGCCAAAGGAAACTATTTCACCTTGGCCGGACGCTCGCCCTTCTCGCGCCTGATCTATCCCGTCCCCGTGCCGGGCGGCCTCGGCGTGCACATCACCGTCGACATGGGCGGCCAGGCCAAGTTCGGCCCCGACGTCGAATGGATCGACGGCATCGACTACACGGTCGATCCGCACCGCGCCGACAAGTTCTATGCCGCCGTGCGCCGCTACTGGCCCGGCCCTCAAGGACGGCGCGCTGCAGCCGGGCTATGCCGGCATCCGGCCCAAGATCGTGCCGCCGGGCGCGCCGGCCCAGGATTTCACCGTGCAGGGACCGGCGCGAGCACGGCGTGCCGGGCCTGATAAACCTTTTCGGCATCAGATCGCCCGGCCTCACCTCCTCGCTGGCGCTGGCCGAGCAGGTGCGCGACATCGCTGCTGCCGTGACATGAGCCTTGGCGGCTGGCCGCGGCCTTCTTAGCCAGCCTCGCGGGCTTGCTGGGCGGCTGCTCTCCCGCCGCGCTGCTGAACGCCACCGTCTCGCGCAAGGGCTACACGGTCGAGCCCGACATCGCCTACGGCCCCGGCCCGCGCCAGAAGCTCGACCTCTACCGGCCCGACACGCCGCGCGCCGACGGCAAGGCGGTGATCTTCTTCTATGGCGGCTCGTGGGACTCCGGCAGCAAGGGCGATTACCTGTTCGTCGCCCAGGCGCTGGCCGCCAGCGGTTACACCGTGGTCATTCCGGACTACCGCCTCTATCCCGAGGTGCGCTTTCCCGCTTTCGTCGAGGATGGCGCGCAGGCCGTGCGCTGGACGACGGATCGCGTCGGCAGCGGCAAGCTCTTCGTCATGGGCCATTCCGCCGGCGCCCACATCGCGCTGCTGCTGGCGACCAACACGCCCTATCTTGCAGGCCGCCGGCGTCGATCGCATGAGCGCTGCCGGGCGTCGATCGGCCTGTCCGGTCCCTACGATTTCCTGCCGCTGAAATCGGCCAAGCTGATCGACATCTTCGGCGGCGCCAACGATCCGAACATGGAGGCCATCACCTTCGCCAAGGCGCCGCTGCCGCCGGCGCTGCTCATCCACGGCACCGCCGACGATACCGTCTATCCGCGCAACAGCGAGCGACTGGCGGCGGCCTGGCGCAAGGCCGGTGCGCCGGTCGAGCTAAAACTCTATCCGGGCGTCGGCCATATCGACGTCGTCGCCTGCGTTCGCCGACCTGCTGCAGCAGCGGGCGCCGACGCGCACGGATGTGCTGGCGTGGCTCGACGCTACTCTGATCCGCGCTGCGGAAGGCCATTCCGGGGGCTAGTGCGCGCGCGGCGAGGTTCGCTAATGCTGGCGCCAACAGAGACGGCGGGGAAACCAGCAGATGATCAAGACGCGCTTCACCGAGATGTTCGGCATAAAACACCCGATCGTGCAGGGCGGCATGCAATGGGTCGGCCGCGCCGAGCTCACCTCCGCCGTCGCCAACGCCGGCGCGCTGGGCTTCCTGACGGCGCTGACGCAGCCGACGCCCGAGGACCTGCGCAAGGAGATCAAGCGCTGCCGCGAGATGACCGACCAGCCGTTCGGCGTCAACCTCACCATCCTGCCGACGCTGGTGCCGCGGCCCTACGGCGAATACATCGACGCCATCATCGATCGGGCGTCAAGATCGTCGAGACGGCGGGCAACAACCCCAAGCCGTTCCTGCCCAAGTTCAAGGACGCCGGCATCAAGGTGATCCACAAATGCACCTCGGTGCGCCACGGCATCTCGGCCGAGAAGGTCGGCGTCGATGCGATCTCGATGGACGGCTTCGAATGCGCCGGCCATCCCGGCGAGGACGACATCCCCAACCTCGTGCTGCTGCCGGCGGCGGCCAACGTCATCAAAATCCCGATGGTCGCCTCGGGCGGCTTCGGCGATGCGCGCGGCCTGGTGGCGGCGCTGGCGCTGGGCTGCGAGGGCATCAACATGGGCACCCGCTTCATGGCGACCAAGGAAGCGCCGATCCACGACAACGTGAAGCAGGCGCTGGTCGTCGAGCGACGAGCGCGCGACCTCGCTGATCTTCAGGACCCTGCGCAACACCAGCCGCGTCTACGGCAACTCGGTCGCCAAGAAGGCGATCGAGATGGAGCACGAGGGCAAGACCATCCAGGAGATCGGCCCGATCGTCGCCGGCGCCAAGGGCCGCGTCGTCTACGAGACCGGCGACATGGAGCACGGCGTCTGGTCGGCCGGCACGGTGATGGGCCTGATCCAGGACATCCCGACCTGCAAGGAGCTGGTCGAGCGCATCGTGCGCGAGGCCGAGGAGTGATCCGCGGCCGGCTACTCCAAGGCGATCGCGGCCTGGGAACGGCAAGCTGCGCCGCTTCCACCAGCGGACGGCGAGACCGATCAGCGGGCGACGGCAGGCGAGGCCGTCACCGTGACCAGCCCGACGCCGCGGAACATGCAGTTCCAGCCCGTGCGCTGGCCGATCAGGCAGTCGTATTGATCGATCGAGAAAGGCGATCGCCGCCAGCATCATCGGGTGGCGAAGGTCGCCACGAGCCAGAGCTTCCACCAGGCAGCGTCAAAGCCGGGACGCCACCAGCACACCAGCGAGCCGATGGCGGCGTTGGCCGCCAGCAGGCTGCTGAAGATCATCATCGCCTTCAAATCGAGGAAGGCGCCGGCGACCGCGCCGACAACGAAGGCGCCGATGACATGGCCGTAGACGAAGGGATGGATGCGCCGCACGGCCTAGGTCGGCATGACGCCGCGGCGCGGCGCCGGACCGGCGTAGGTGTCGGCGCTGACCGGAGCGCCCAGCGTCTTCAGCGCATCGCGCTGCTCGGCGATCGGCGTGCGCAGCACGGCGTCCTCGATCCTGGCCAGCTTCGCGAACGCCGGATGGGCCAGCGTGCGCGCCATCCAGGCGGCGGCGCGCGGCCAGCGCGCCGCGTCGATCTGGAAGCGCACCCAGCCGGCGTTGCGGAAGAAGGCGGCGATGGCGATGTCGGCCAGCGACAGCGCGCCGAAGCGGAAGCCTTCCGCCGGCGCCTCGGCTTCGAGATAGTCGAGCACCGCCGGCACGTCCTCTTTCAGGTTCCGATCGACCAGCTCGCGGTCGCCCTTCTCGCCCCACACCGAGGGGCCGGATGGCGATCTGGTTGAACAGGCGCCAGATGAAGACGTCGCCCATGCGCGTGTCGGCGAACTCCTCCAGCCAGCGCGCCCGCGCGCGATCGCGGGATGTCGGCCGGCAGCAGCGCCGGCGCGGGCTGCTTGTCCTCGATGTACTGGCAGATCACCGAGGAATCGCTCAGCACCAGGTCGCCGTCGACCAGCACCGGAATGCGCCGCAGCGGACTGAGCTTCGAGAACCGGTCGTCGCCGAAGAACGGCACGATGTGATCGACCTCGTAGGCGATGCCCTTGACCTCCAGGCACACCAGGACCTTGCGCACATAGGGCGACAGGTAGCTGCCGACGATCAGCAGCGGCTTCATACCAGGTTGATCCGGCAGCCGCAGACCTCGACCTGCGCCGGGCCGAGCTTGCTGGCCGCGCTTGTGGGCGGCCTCCAGGACGCGCTCGCGGTCGACCACCCTGACGTCGTAGGCCGACACGCCCGGGCCGCGGCTGTCGACGATCGGGCACGAAGCGGATCTGGCCGCCGTCGGGCGAGTCGTCGAGGCGGATGATGTTGTCCACGGCCGGACGATCGAGGATCTTCGACCAGGTCGCCGCCGCCTTGTCGGGATCGTCGTGCTGGATCTCGACGCCGGCCAGTCCGTTGGTGACGTCGGAGCGCGCGTGCTTCAGCCAGCCCTTCTCGGCCGGCGGCCACCACAGCGCGGGATCGACGCCCGTGGGCGCGAAGGTCGTGTCGAGCGACAGCAGCACGCCCGACGTGTCGGCCGGGTGGAAGTGCGTGTACTGGTATTCCGGCAGGTCCTTCTGCGCCACGGCGCGGACGCCGAGATCGGTGACGCGCTTGCGCTCGGCCTGGGCATCGTCGACCTGGATGATCACCATGTAGCCGCCGTCGCCGTTGCGCCGCTCGATGTAGCGGCCGGCCGAGGTGCCCTGCTGCGACGGGCGTGACGATCTCGAGGAAGTCGTGGCCGGTCGGGCAGACGACATTGACCAGGCCCCACTTGGCGACGCCGGGATCGCGATAGGCGACCTCGATGCCCAGGATGTCGCACAGCTCCTCGCGCGAGCTCTCCAGGTCCTTGGTGACGAAGACGCACTGCCGGAGCTTCATCGTTCCCTCCCCATTCCTTGTTCGCAGGGTCTATCGTAACGCCATGCGGACCGTGTGGACCATGGGCTTCGTGGCGGCGGCCGCGCTTTCGTTCTGTTTCCCGGATTTCATCGTCTTCCGCTTCACCCAGGCGGCGATCTGGGCGATCGCGCTGGTCGGCCTGGTGATGCTGTGCGGCGTGAGCGGCCAGTTCTCCTTCGCCCAGGCCGGCCTGTTCGGCATCGGCGGCTACGCCGCCGCGATGCTGGGCAGCCACACGGCGCTGTCGGTCTACTGGGGCCTGCCGCTGGCGCTGCTGCTGGGCTTCGCCGCGGGCTACGGGCTGGGCCGCGTCGCGGCCGGCCACAGCCTGTGGACCCAGGCGCTGGTGACCTACGCCTTCGCCATCGCCTTCCCGCAGCTTCTGCGCTACCGGCTGATCGAACGCTGGACCGGCGGCGTGCAGGGCCTCTATCTCGACTTTCCCACGCCGCCCGTGGACTTCCTCAGCAACGACCGCTGGGCCTTCCTGATGGCGCTGGCGCTGCTGGGGCCGGCCTCTGGCTGGCGCACAACCTGATCGCCAGCCGGTCCGGCCGCGCCCTGCTGGCGGCGCGCGACGACGATCTCGCGGCGGCGGCGCAGGGCATTCGCGTGGTGCAGGTGCGGGCCACGGCATCGGGCATCGCCGGCGCCTACCTGGCGCTGGCCGGCTGCCTGTCGGCCTACCAGTTCGGCTTCGTCGGCCCGACCAGCTACAACTTCGCGCTCTCGGTGCAGATGCTGTTCGGCCTGGTGATCGGCGGCATGCATTCGCTCGGCGGCGCCATCCTGGGCGGCCTCTTCCTGCAGTTCTTCCCCGACGTCACGGCCGGCCTCGGCAAGGGCCTGTCGGCCCTGCTCTATGCCGTGCTGCTGATCGCCGCCATCGTCGCCATGCCCGAGGGCCTGGCGGGCGCGTTCAAGCGCCTTGCCCGCCGGCTGCCGGCTCAGTAGCCCTTGAACACCGGCGCGCGCTTCTCGACGAAGGCGCGGGCGGCTTCCTTGTGGTCCTCGGTCTCGCCGGTGCGGATCATGCGCGCGGCTTCCGAGTCGAGCGCCTCGGCGAGCGAGCCCTCCTCGGCCACCTTCATGTTCTTCTTGACGTGCCACCACGCCACGCGCGGGCCGGCCGCGAGCTTCTTGGCAAAGCTCATGGTCTCAGCCTCGAGGTTGGCGTCGTCGACCACGCGGTTGGCGAGGCCGAGCTTCTCGATCTGCTCGGCGTTCAGGATCTCGGCGGTGAAGTAGAGCTCGCGCGCCTTGGCGGTGCCGACCAGCTTGTGCAGGAAATAGTGCGAGCCGAAATCGCCGGAGAAGCCCACCTTGGCGAAGGCCGTGGTCATGCGCGCGCTCTTGCCGGCAAAGCGCATGTCGGCCGCCAGGGCGAGCGACAGGCCGGCGCCCGCCGCCACGCCGTTCACCATGGCGATGGTCGGCTTGCCCATCTCGTGCAGCAGTTCGGAGACCTGCATGCGGATGCGGATGTCGTGGACCTTGTCCTCGTAGGTCTTGTCCTGGTCGCGGCCCGCCGCCATCGACTTCACGTCGCCGCCGGCGCAGAACGCCTTGTCGCCGGCGCCGCGCACCACGACGCAGCCGATCTCGCGCGAGCTCGCCGCCTCGTTCGAGCGCGTCGGTGCAGGCCCATCATCATGTCGCGCGACAGCGCGTTCATCGCCTCCGGGCGGTTGAGCACGATCTTCATCACGCCGTCTTCGACGGATTTCAGCAGGTGAGACATCGACTTCCTCCGGGATTGCGGATCGCAGGCGTTGCGGCGAATGTTTCGCAAACCGGCGCAGTCGCGCAACGACATTCCGCCTTCGCTGGGCGGAACGATCCGGGAGGAGCGAAAATCCCATGAAATACGAGACCCTGCTCACCGATCTTCGAGGACGGCGTGATGACCGTCACGCTCAACCGGCCCGACAAGCTCAACGCCTTCAACACCGTGATGAGCCGCGAACTGATCGACTTCTTCGGCCGCGTCAATGCGATGGACGAGGTGCGCGCCATCGTCGTCACCGGCGCCGGCCGCGCCTTCTGCGCCGGCGCCGACATCTCCGGCGGCAGCGGCGCCTTCCAGGTGTGGAACGACGGCAACAAGCCGCAGAAGCGCGAGGCCAGCGATCTCGATCACGCTGGCGATCTTCAATTGCCTGAAGCCGATCGTGGCGGCGATCAACGGCGCGGCGGTCGGCGTCGGCATCACCATGTGCCTGCCGATGGACGTGCGCATGATGTCGAGCGCCGGCCCGCATCGGCTTCGTGTTCAACAAGCGCGGCATGGCGATGGAGGCCGGCTCGTGCTGGTTCCTGCCGCGGCTGGTCGGCATGCAGCGGGCGCAGGAATGGGTGATGACGGCCGAGCTGTTCGGCGCCGAGGAAGCGCTGAAGGGCGGCCTGGTGCGTTCGGTCCATGCGCCCGACGAGCTTCTGCCGGCGGCCGCAGGCGCTGGCCAAGAAGTTCGCCGCCAGCTCCTCGTCCTCCGTGGCCGCCGCGGTCAACCGCCGGCTGATGTGGAGCATGCTGGGCGCCCAGGACCCGATCGACGCCGTCACGCTCGACCTGCAATGCGTCGGCTACCTCGCCGCCGGCGCCGACGCGCAGGAAGGCATCAAATCGTTCTTCGAAAAGCGGGCGCCCAATTTTCCCCTGAAACCCAGCAAGGACATGCCTCCTTCGGACCCTGGGTCATGAACGTCAGTAGCGCGTCAGGCTTTCGAGATTCTCGAACGTCAGGCTGAGCAGCAGGGTCAGCAGGAAGACCTGGAAGGCCGCATCGAATTCGGCCGGCAGGTTCATGTGCAGGGTGCGGCTGAAGAACTTCGCCTGGCCGACCGAGCCCAGCGACTGCTCGCTGCCGTGGCGGTAGAGGTGATAGGGCCGCGAGACCTTGCGGAAGGAGAAACTCTCCTCGCCGCGGCTCACCGCGAAGCTCTCGCTTCACCGCGCTCGCCCAGCGCCAGGGTCCGGCCGGCGGCGTCCTTGAGCGCCCACGGATTGGGCGGCGGCTTCTCGGCGCCCGTCATCACCCGGATCAGCGCCTGATGGAGCATTTCGTTGTGCTGCTCGCGGGCGCGCGCCACGCTGTAGAGCCTTGCCGTCGACGGTGATCGCGGCCGCCAGCACCTTCTTGTCGAAGACAACGCTGCCGATCGGCTTGCCCTCGTCGAGGATGTCGAAAATCAGGTCGCCGAACGCGCTGGTCTTGTCGCGCTTGCCGGCACGCGTGGTGAGCATGGCTATCCCCTGACTTTTCAATACCACTCTACGGATCGTGGGCGAAAAGCGGCTTGGAAGACAGGCCGTCCGGGCGTCTAATGGCGGCCTCGCCGGAGGTTGTCCATGCCGCCTGACTCTGCCGTCGCTGCGAGTACGCGTTCCGACCCCTGTACGCGCGCGCTGCGAAGAGCGCGTCATGGCCCGCGACCAGAAGGGCGCGAGCGAGGTCTACTACGAGCTTGGTCCGCGAGCGGCCGGCCGCTGCCCGAGATGCTGCGCGAGGCGGTGCGCATCCACGCGCCCTACACCCACGTGCCCTATCACGAGCGCATGGACGACGGCTACGTGAACTTCGTCAACAACGACCACTGCCTGCTGAGCGCCGCGCGCCAGCCTGCAATCTGTCGAAGATGCTGCCGGGCGGCGCGCCGGGCCTGCCGATGGCGCAGACCATCTGGTACATGCCGACCGGCCTCGACATCTGGAACCAGAAGATCGCCAAGGCGCCCGGGCCACTATGCGCGCGGCTTCCAGATGCCCGACGGACCGCCGCCGGTGCCGGTCGTGCACTGGCCCGACCAGGAGCCGCAGCGCGCTCGACGGCCCGCTGAAGGACCGGCTGGGCCACTGGATGACCCTGGTGCATCGCGGCCAGGTGATCGACGCCTACCGCGTCTTCCTCGGCCTGATGGAGAACCCGGCCGAGCGCCGCGCGGCGCTGGCCGAGCTCTGCTTCGCCGGCCTGATCGACGTGCAGGACCGCTCCTTCCACAACCGCTCCTACACGACCGGCCACAAGTCCTTCCGCGCCCGCGCCACCGTCGAGCTGGGCGAGGCGATCGGCTGGGACGACGCGCACGACGTGCTCTATGCCGGCGCGCTCGACATCGCCGTCGGCCCGCGCTGGTACTCGCTCTACGAGGTGGCGTGCAACGCCATCACTGATCTACCTCGAAGGCCAGACCCTGCATGCCGTGCCCTATGGCGGCACGACCGAGCAGGAGCGCGCCATCCTGGCCAACAACAAGGCGCCGCTCGACGCTGCCGAGACCGATGCCCTGATCGAGGTCATCCTGCGCCAGCCCGAGCCGGCCTATCTGCCAGCACCTGACGGCGCTCCTGAAGGCCGGCAAGAGCCGCGCGCCATCCTCGATGCGATCCAGGTCGGCGTCGCCGAGGTCGTGATCGAGACCCACGACGATCTCAACTTCTCCCTGCCGCAGCATTGCTACGAATACTGCAACACGCTGGGCTGGTTCTGCGACAAGTTCGAGCATCCGCAGCGGCTGAAGCTGCTCTATCTCGCCGCCGCCTCACCTCAACCAGGCCGCCTGGCACCAGAAGCTGACCGGCGACCTCACGCCGCCGCGCTTCGAGAAGCCCGCCAATGCCGGCGCGCCTCGGCGCCGATCGAGATGGCGGCGCGCGTCGAAGCCGCCTGCATCGCCCTCGACGCGCCCAAGGCGTGTGGGCTGGGTGCAGGCGCTATCTCGACAGCGGCCACGACACGCGCGCCGCTGGTGCGCGCGCTGGCCTACGCCTGCTCGCGGCTCGGCAACGATCCGCACAACCAGGAGATCGCGCTCTGCATGCTGGAGGATTTCGGCAAGAACAGGAGCCCGCATCGCGGCCGCCTGCTGCTGGCCGCCGCCCAGCACACGGCGCGGCACCGCAAGTACGGCGATCCGCTGGATTGCAGCCGCCGCTTCGGCAAGGCGCTGGGCGTTCCCGAACTGGCCTAGCGTCCGGCCGCTGACATCGCCGGGCGCGGCGGGACATGCTCGCCGCGTTGCAGTAGGGCGCATCGGCTGACGGCCGAAGGGGCTATGCCCACCTACGTCGACCAACCCGTAGATGCGCCCATGCCCAATCTCGAGAACCTCCGCAAGCAAGCCAAGCTCTATCGTGCGCTGGCATCGCGACGGCTACTACCCGGTCGCCGCGCAGATCAGGGCCGTCGTGCCGCGTTTCAGGATCTGACCGGACCGCCAGATCCTGGACGGCCGGCTTCAAGCTCAGCGACGCACAGGAGCTGGTGGCTCGCCAATCCGGGTTCGAAAGCTGGCAGGCGCTCAAGACAGGAGTGCAAGCCATGTCCGAAACCGCCCACCGCGGTCGCCGCGAAGCCGGAACTGACCGAAGTCGAAGCCGAGCTCTTCGTCGCCGACATCAAGGCGTCGTGCGCGTTCTTCACGTCGAAGCTCGGCTTCGACGTGGTCTTCACCTACGGCGAGCCGCCGTTCTACGGCCAGGTGAAGCGCGACAATGCCCGGCTCAACCTGCGCCTGGTCTGCGAGCCGGTGTTCGTGGGCGACATCCGCGAGCGCGAGCAGCTGCTCGCCGGCCTCGATGACGCTGGGCAGCGCCGCCGAGATCACGCCAGCTCTTTCGTCCAGTACCAGTCGGCCGGCGTCGGATTTCCAGCAGACCCTGAAGCAGGAGCCGTGGGGCGCGCGCACCTTCGTCGTGCGCGATCCCGACGGCAACCTGCTGCTGTTCGCCGGGGCCTGCTGCGTAGAGCGCATACCGCGTCATGGTCTTCGACCGCGAGCTTCCGGCTCGCTCAGAGATCTGAGCGAGCGGGACGCTCGCGGTCCGGAAGACTAGAGCCTGAAGACGTACATGATGAAGGGCTCGACCGGCGAGGCTGCGGCGCTCGTAGAGCGCGCCTGGCCGGCAGGTTGTCGGGCTCGGTGCCGACCCAGGCCTCGGCGCAGCCCAGCTCGCGGCCGAGCGCGAAGCCCGCCTCGAGCAGGCGGTCGGCGATGCCCTGGCGCTGCAACGCCGGGGTCACGCCCACTTCGTCGATGTAGAGCTCGGTCGGCCGCAGGTCGGGATGGCGATGCACCACGGCCGCCAGCTGGCCCGACGATCTCGCCCTTGGCGATGGCGACGATGAGATGATGGCCCGGCGTGCCGAGATAGTGCGCCAGCGTGGCGCGGTCGACGGCATGATCGAACACGTCCGGCGCGATGCGCTCGAACACGTGCTCGTCGCCCGGCCCCAGATACCTGATCTCGACGGTCATCGACCGTGGCCGTGGCGTTCCAACACGCGGGACATGGCGGGCATTGTAGCTGGCATGGGCTTGTTCGGTAAGCATCCCGCGGACTAGCTCTCGACGCCATGTCCTACGTCTTCGACCTCGGCAATCCCGCGACCAACGCCAACCCGTTCCCCGAGTTCGCCCGCCTGCGCGCCGAGGATCCGGTGCACTGGTCGCCGGTCATGAAGGCGTGGATCGTCACGCGCTACGCCGACGTCAAGCAGGTGGCGCTCAACAACCGCCAGATCTCGGCCGACCGGCTGACGCCGTTCTTCAAGGCCAATCCCGAGTACCAGCGCGGCTCGATCGAAAGCCTGGTGCGCTACCTCAACCACTGGATGGTGTTCCGCGACCCGCCCGACCACACCCGCCTGCGCCGCCTGTTCACCAAGGCCTTTACGCCGACCGCCGTCGCCAACCTGCAGGCCCAACATCGAGGACATCGTCGCCCACCTGATCGACGGCATGCTGGCCAAGGCCCGGCGCGGCGAGGCGGTCGACTATGTCGCCGACTTCGCCTATCCGCTGCCCGCCTCGGTGATCATGGATCTCCTGGGCGTGCCGCGCGCCGATCTCGAGCGCGTAAAGGTCTGGTCCGACGACATCGCGCTGTTCATCGGCACCGCCCAGGTCGCCGGCAACAAGTACCTGCGCGCCGAGGCCGGCGCCAAGGCGATGTCGGGCTATTTCCGCACTCCTGGTCGAGGCGCGCACCGCGGCGCCCACCGCCGACATGATCAGCCAGCTCGTGCTGGCGCGCGACGACCGCGACGCGCTCAGCACCGACGAGATCATCGGCACCGCCATCCTGCTGCTGTTCGCCGGCCACGAGACCACCGACCAACCTGATCGGCAACGGCTTCCTCTATTCGATGAAGCACCGCGACCAGTGGGAGCGGCTGGTCGCCGATCCGGCGATGGCGGCATCGGCGGTCGAGGAATATCTGCGCTACGACGGTCCGTCGGGCGCCCTGGCGCGGGTCGCCGCGGCCGACCTCGAGATGGCCGGCAGGACCATCCGCGAGGGCCAGCGCGTCTTCGCCTTCATGAACTCGGCCAACCGCGATCCCGAGGCGTTCGACGATCCCGAACGCTTCGACATCGGCCGGGCGCAGAACCCGCACGTCACCTTCGGCCACGGCATCCATTTCTGCCTGGGCGCGCCGCTCGCGCGGCTCGAGGCCGAGATCGCCGTCACGCGGCTGGCCGAACGCCTGCCGCAGATCCGGCTTTGCGGCGGCTGAGCCGGAGTGGCACGATCTCCTGATCCTGCGCGGCGTGAAGAGTCTGCCCGTCGCGCTCACCTGAGGGCTGACATGCGGGCGATGATCTGCCGCCAATGGGGCGGCCCCGAAGACCTGCGGCTGGAAGACGTCGAGCCGGCGCCGCTCAAGGCGGGCCAGGTGCGCATAAGAATCCAGCGCGGCCGGCGTGAGCTTCGCCACCACCCTGGTGATCGCCGGCAAGTACCAGCGCCGGCCGCCCCTGCCCTTCGCGCCCGGCACCGAGGCCTCGGGCGTGGTGACCGAGGTCGATCGCCGCCTGCAAGCGGCTGAAGGTCGGCGACGAGGTCGTGGCCGTGCTCGACTGGGGCGGGCTGGCCGAGGAAGTCGTGGCGCACGAGGTCAATGTCTTCGCCAAGCCGCAGAACGTCGGCTTCGTCGAGGCGATCCAGCTCGCCATCTCCTATCCGACCTCGGCCGGCGCGCTCACCTGGCCGATGGCGCTCGACGTGCAGAAGGGCCAGACGCTGCTGGTGCATGCCGCCGCCGGCGGCGTCGGCATGGCCGGCGGTCGAGATCGGCAAGATCCTGGGCGCCACGGTGATCGCCACCGCGGGCGGCGCGCGCAAGACGGCGTTCGCCAAGGCGCACGGCGCCGACCACGTCATCGACTACAGCACCGCCGATTTCCGCGACGAGGTGCTGAAGCTCACCGGCGGCCGCGGCGTCGACCGCGTCTACGATCCGGTGGGCGGCGAGGTGTTCGCCCAGTCGCTGCGCTGCCTGGCGGTCGAGGGCCGCATCTGCCCGATCGGCTTCGCCGGCGGCACCATCCCGCAGATCCCGGCCAACATCCTGCTGATCAAGACCATCGCCGTGACCGGCTTCAACTACGGCTACTATGTCGGCTGGAGCCCGCACGATGCGCGCTTCGAGCAGGCCGAGCGCACCTTCGCCCTGATGGAGCGCATCCGCGGCTGGTGCGAGGCCGGGCTCTGCCGGCCGCATGTCGACCGCACCTTCCGCCTCGACCAGGCGGCCGAGGCGATGCGCGCGCTGCTCGAACGCTCGGTGACGGGGCGCGTCGCCATCGTCATGGAGCGGTAGGTAGGATCGGTCTTCATCGCGCCGCCGATCCTGCGCGAGTGCCGGCAGGAGCAAGCTTCACAACATTGCTCAGGAACGTCGGGCGCTTTTGACGAGGCGTACTTTTGTACACCGCAAAGGGCGAACTTTTTCTGACGTCGGCGAGCAGAATAAATACTTGCGTACCGGGAGAGAAGCGGGAGAGCGCGAAGCATGGGTCGCACACCATAGGTGGGGCCACGCTTCCACGATGGCAGCAAAAACGCGCTGGCAAACCCTGGCTAGTACAGCTGGCGTTTTTCACAGGTGATGGTTGCGGGATGCGGGGCTTGAACCGACGAACCGTCATCTGACGTTAACGGCGTATGTGGAAGGAAGCAGATGAAGCCTCGACTAACCAGATTCGACCGCGCCGTCCTCGCCGGGCGTGATGCCGATCCTGGCCGCGGCCACGAGCCTTGCCGGCTGTGGTGTCGTCGCGGCGCCTCGGTCCGTGTCACCACTCAGTGCCGCTGCGAAAGTAGTGCTGGTGGCTGGCAGACGTCGCTCAGTGTTTCCCTGACGTGACGGCCGACGACTGAGCGTCAGCTGGCACGGCGGCGCGAGCGCCGTTGCCCCGGGCCGCGCTGCACCTGTGCGCCCTTGAGAGACCAGAGGTCGATGGACGCCCTCCGGTTTCTCGCCCGCCCGTTGACCCCGCGCATGCGCCAGCAATACGTAACCGGAACGCAGCAC
>ERZ1370068.6717-contig-5684_pt1 | contig 53899 bp, 60 predicted proteins | sample MGYA00561227_ERZ1370068 | MGnify/ENA primary metagenome ERZ1370068 (study PRJEB38410, sample SAMEA6850437) | metagenome | study: Metagenomic assessment of the ecological functions of the soil: analysis of the soil microbiota associated with the... | reverse complement strand
GTAATACTTCGTTCAGTTACGTATTGCTCTGGCGCGCGCGCGTGAACTGCCGACGCTTGCGAAAGATTCGGACGCGTATGGATTCCACTCCCAGAACAGGTTGCTCCGGGGAGGAACGCCGTGGATGCGACGCTGAGAGAGGCGACTCGCGAGATTGACGTATTTCTTGCAGGCGTGCGATCTCCCTCCAGTGCACGGTAGCGTTCGGCAGCGCCGGCGACCGCACGTGGCCGGCCGGTGGCCAGCCGAAGGCGTCGACCACGCTGCGCGTAGACGCACATTGGATGCCTGACATGAGCGCGCGCAAGGGCGTCGATCGTCTTGATGATGCCGTAGTGTCGAAAACACGGCGGAAACGATCTGGCGTAGACGACCTTCTGACTGAGTGCAAACTGCCGAGAGGTTGGTGGGATAGCGGGCGCCGCCGACCGTGAGACAGTCCGCTCAGTGACGACAACTCGCGCCGGAAGATGCCAGAATGTCCGTGGAAACAGCTCCGATGTCAACCCCGATGGCCAGCGATTCCTGATGATCAAGTCCGATGAGACGCCGGGTGCGACGGGAGTGTGGTGGAGGATCGTAGGACTGGACCAACGAGCTGAAGGCCCGCGTGCCAGTGAGATAAACATGGCTGACAATCACGAGGAGCGCATTGTCAGCGCTGGAAGCAAAGGTTCAGGAACTCGACGCGCCTTATGCAATCTGGCCCTCCGCCTGCTCGCCCTCGAGAAACCGATTTCCGCCGTCCTCGAACGCTACGGCGCGACAGAAAGTCAAGGATCTTGCCGTGCACGCTCCTCGAGGATCTCGCCACACGCGCGGAACGTGGCGGCACCTATGCCCCCTCGTTCGGCGGGTTCGTGAACGACGCTTGGCGGAACCGGTTCCCGACGGCGAGGGCCATCGGGAACTCATCGAGCTCCTGCTCGACACGCTCAAGCTGGATCGTCCCGCCTACCAGAAGTTGCAGCGTATGTGACGGCGCAAGGCTGGCCGCACTGGACCTGAAAGAGGCTCCGCCGATCGCCACCGAGAGTGGCTCACTCTACTGAAATGATGCTCACACGTGCGCCCGATGCCCATGATTCTTTCGTGAATGGGCTGTGGCTGTTTGGGCAGGCTCACCCGTTCGGTGACCGGCGTTGGTGCACGAATCCTGCGAGCCTGAGTGGTCAGAGACCGGAATTCGCTCGATCCCTGGGGAACGATCACGCGCAGGGATGCAGTCGAAGAGTCCATCCGACCTACACGACATACATACCGCGTCGCGAACTGGGCTTCCTCCGATCGCGCGCTCGTCCGCCGAGGCGACGTCACCGTGCGGGTGTCTGCGGAGGCCATCGCCGCTTGGGAGCCGTCGGGCTACAGGCACGCGCGGCGGGCAGCGGAAGTAGCCAACACGGCCTGAATGCCCGAGCGCAGGTCGTGAGAAGGCGTCGAAGGCGCGCGTTTCGTTGATGACGATCACGTGAACCAGACACTCTCGTCGGATCGAGCCGATCAGCCGCTCCGGCGATGCGGATTCTGCCACGGACTCGCCGGCGCGGCGACGACCTCGGCGATGCCCATGCCGGTCCAGTCAGCGCCGGAAGACCTCGCCGTAGATGCGGTCGCGATCGCGGTGCAACGGCGGGGCGCCCGTGTCGTCAGGAAATGCGTCGACCACTTGTTGGGCGGCCCAGGTAACCGCAGTGCCAGGTTCTCCAAGACCAATTCCCGATGGCCGCGGAGCTCCAACGCCAGCGCGCGGCCGATCTCAATAAGCAGCTGCAGCATGGAAATCTATCGTGGCTGGCGTCGCCGCGAGAAAATCAACGCGGACGAGTTTTGGCGAGCGTCAGCCGTCCCGATCGGGATTGAACGGCGGAGGCTTCCCGGGCCGCGATAGATCGAAACCATCACTGCAGGCAGCCCAGCCGCTCGACGGCTTCCACGAGCGCCGTGTTCGAGGAGGGCCTGCCGAAGGCTCACGACAGAGCAAACAGTCGGACTGGCTCCTGCTCCACGGAAGCAACAATCGGGCAACAGCGCCCATTTATTCCGCTCCTCGACGTCGGGCATTGTGGTCGGTGCGCTCGATGGCGCACCTCGAAGTGTTGGGAACGATCGAAGTAAAGCAGATGTAGACAGTTACACCCACGTTTTGTCGGCGCTTCAATCCAGCGATTCAGCGAGTCGAACATGTTTTCAGTCACTGAAATGCGAGTCCGGAGATCGTATCGCTCGCATTGCCTGTATCGCGGTTGCCTGCTTGGCGGTCGGCTCAACCGCGCACGCGGCATCGTTCACGTTCAACACCGACCCGTTTGCGGGAACGACGGTGCTCGCACTACACCAGGGCGGCAGATCGTGGGAGGTGAATTCTTTATCTTCTTCGACATCGCCACCGATACCTTTATTAGCTCGACCCCGCGGTATTCGGCGCCGGCGATGACGTGCATTTAATAACGGCGCTGCGACTCTTCCCAACAGCATGGTCAATGTCGTCGTGCTGGAAATCGTTCGACGACGACAACAATCCCAGGGACGCCATTTGGCGCCGGCAATGCCGCCAACCTGATCGCGGCGCGGGTCACGTCGCCAGGCTCGGGCTTCTTCATCTACTTCAACCAGGCACTCGATCTCCCGCGGCTGGTGTTCTCGACGGATCTGAGCGACGACACCGCCGATCTGGGATTCTCTTCCGGATGTTGAACCTGACCGGCGCAACCGGCCCGAAATGCCTTGCCCGCATTCACGGGATCGAACTTCACGTTCGAGCCGGCACCGGCAACCGTGCAGGCCTGGGACCTTAGCGATGATGGGAATGGGCGTGCTGGGCGTCTGTCGGCATCTCCGCCGCCGTCACGATCATGCTGATCTCCCAGAGATTCACGCCTGACCTGCCAGTCGTATCGCGGTTGATGAGAGGAGCCGCGCGCTAAAGCCGCACGCAGCGGCCGTCTCCTCGGCCCAAACTGAGGACTCGGCATATGGAGGCGTAGGGCGGTGTGTCGGAACGCCGTCTCCTTCCGATCAGTTCAGGACGAGGGTGATGGGCGACCTCAGCCGCGGTAGAGAGCTCTTCGAGAATCGTGTCGAATATCCCCTCCCGAAGAAGCCGGGTGTTCGCGACTACGTGTTCCACTTCGTCCGTCCCGACAATCCGTATGGAAAGAGCGCGCGGCCATTCTTCGCCCGGTTCTTCCCGAACCACATCACGACGGATGTCGTCAGCTTTGAAAGCCCTGATCACCACGCTGGCGGCGCAGGTCGACTCCGGCGTCACTCACATTCGGGAAGTGGTCATCGTCGCGCACGGTAATCCGCTGGGCCTGCTCTCGGCGCGTCGTCAGCGGCGTCAGCGCGACTCATTTGAGGGAATACAAGTGCACGACCGCGTTCGCGCTGGCGTTGTTGCAGAACGACCTCCGGGCGGGGGCATTCGAGCCGTTCAAGAACAAGCGTCAGAAAGTCGTGTCCCACCTCCACGACGATTCCTGGATCACGATTCGCGCCTGCAACATCGGTCGATCGCGAGGAAGCGATGTACGCGCTCTACTCCTTCTTCGGCGGCCGGGCGAACGTGTGCGCGCCGATGGTCTATCAGGTGTTCGCGGAGTCCCCCATCACGTTCGGCATGCGGCTCGAGACGCGCCTGCGAGCGCACGAGCACCTGGTCAAACAGCACTTCGTCCCCAAAGACGTGCACACGCTCGATCGCAAGGACGCGGTCGTGACGGCGCTGCTCGACCCGGGCGCGTTCAGCGAGCCGTTCGCGATCGCCTCGCGGGCCCCTCGACGATACCCAGCCCGAGGCATCAGTGCCTACGAGAGACTGATCGACGGAGCTGAACGCCCAGACCGTCAGCGCGGCGCTCAAGCAGTCGTTCCTCGCGCACGACTTCGCGCTCACCAGCGCGTCCGCGCGGTGAGCGATCGTGGCGAAGAACACGAACTGGCACATCACGGATCAGTATCCCCACGAGGGCGACACGTACGAGATTGCAGCATACGGTTATGCGAGCGGCTCGACAGCGTCCGAGTGCGGGCCGGCAGAAGGCCACGCTCTACGCCGCGGCCCAGCTCACCGGGAAAGTGAGTGGCAGCGCGTCGCTGTCGATCCAACTGTTCATGCCCGACCGAACAGCATGACGTGCTGATCGGCAAGGTGCTGACGACGATCGCCGGCTATGCGGAGGCCCCCGACGCGCCGGCCGACTCCCACACGAGATTCGACGCGGTGCTCGGCAACGCTGAAGCAGGCAACGCGTTGAAGAACGCGGCAGGCACCGTCGACATCAAGGCGGACCTGAAGGACACGAACGGCATCGAGCTCAGCGATCAGGCGGTGCTTCGCCAGGTCTCGTCGACAGGTCCGCCAGACGTGCGCCGCGGATCACGTCTGGGGCCTCGTCGACCGCCAGCAGCGCTTCACGGTTCAGCTCGAGCACCCGCTCACACCGATGGGTTCGCGGCGCATGCGATCAGCGTCTACGAGGACTACCCCGACGCCGCGACTCGCCAGTGGAACGGGTTACCTGCGACTCGCGCTACCTCGGACAAGACGCGGATACGCCGGGCCCCGAGCTGGCCGCGTATCTCGATCAGTTCTCCATTCAGGATCTGGTCAGCCTGCTCGATAGCTGCGCTCACCCTTCAAGCCCGGGCACGGCCTGTATCTCCAGCACGTGCAGGAGGCGCTCCATCGCCGCAAGGGTTTCGCACCTGGCTGCAACAGAACTCGCCGATCGATCCGAACGCCGTGGTGCCCAACGATCCATACCTGGACCTCTCGTTGACCGAGCGCGAGGACTATCGCGAGCACTCCTACGTGTTCCGGGGTTCAACCAGGTCTGGGCGGAAGTGAAATCGTCGAACCCGACGACGAGGCAGATCCAGACCGACTTGTTCGATGAAGAGGATCTCGCGGAGCTGAACATCCCGGACGAGGCGATCAACAAGCGCGCACCGAAGTGCCGGATCTGGATCCCGACTCGCCGAGGCGCGGACGTCCAGGAGCTGCGCGCGCTCCAGAAGGTGGGCTTCGAAGTTCTTCTCGGGCGACAAGACCGTCATCGAGCGGCTGGCTGCCGAGCCCGAGCCCGCGGTGAGCTGCGCCGAGTTCGAGCAGCATCGTGGCCAAGTGGCAGGGCGTGAAGGACACTCGATGCCCGGGGACGATCGAGGACGCGCTCGAGCGCGAGAAGCTCCCGAGCGGCAGGAGCTACTTCTCCGTCCTCAAGGGATTGAAGACCTACACGAAGGCGTTCTTCAAGATCGCCGACGACCGTGAAGATCCCCGGCATCGATTGGGTCGTGATGAGCAAGAAGGACCTCGCCAAGCTCATTCTCAAGAGGTGCCGTTCTTCAAGCGCATCTTCGCGCTGCAAGCCATCCTCGAGATCGAGTTCGGTCTTCACCACATCCCGTTCGAGATGTGGATGGATTTCAATGGAGGCGCAGCAGCGGATGCGGGACAGCTGGGTATCGCCGGCCGCCTGACGGTGATTCGCCAGTATCTGCGCCGGCTGATCGACCTGACCTACCAGAGACGAGACCAACTTTCCCGACCGCATCGAGCATCGACATCACCGGAATTCCGCGGGGCGGAGGACCCGTGCCACCTCGCCCGCTACAAATGGGAGCTGTGGGAGGCACGCGGCATCCCGACGAACGCAACGTTCGCGCCCGATATCGCCTCAAGGACGGCTTCGACGATCAGGCGCGGTCATCGATCGGATGGGCGACGAGATCCTCGCACATTGCGAACGAGGCCATCGGCGACCTCATGCCTGGACTCCGATCTCGACGCCTGCAAGCTCGAGGTGCTGCGGAAGGCCGGCATCTTCGACGTCACCCGGTTGAAGGCGCTGGTCATCCGCCGAGCTCGCGGAGGAGCTCCTCGACAAGATGCCCAGGCTGTGAGGACCCCATGGCGTCGATGACCAGCCAGCTTGCCGCGCTGATCCTGCCGCTCCGGTCGCTCTTCGAGCCGCTGCTGGATCGGATCGCCACGCTCGAAGCGCTCGATGTCCTGTTCGACCGCTATGGCTGGCGCATCACGCTCGACGAGACGGCGTTCGGCGCAATCTCGGAGGCGACTGCGCGCGAAGACCGCGCTCGAGGATCTCGTCGCGATCGCCGGGCCGCTGCAGCAGAAGCTCGACGCGCGATGCGGCGCTCACCGGTGACGACGTCGCGGCGCTGGCGCGCGCGCGTCGAGGCGCTCGTGCAGGCCTTCGGCCGTTTCGAGGTGACGGCCACGGCGCCGGTCTGCCGCCGCCGCTGAACGACGCCGCGTTCTGGCGGAGCATCGCCGAGCATCTGCTCGACGACCTCCTCGAAGAGTACTGCGCGTCTATCACCCGGCGTAGCACCGATCCTGCACGCCGCCGGCGTCATCGACTACCGCCCCACCGCGGCAGAGCGGTGCCGTTCCGCCAGTCGTACACGCGGATCGCGTTCGACTGGCGGCAGATCGGCGCGCTGATCGAGGATCCCGGCGGCGCTGCGGAAGAACCTACCAGTGGGGCGTGCCGGGCACGCCGTTCGATCACGCGCGCGCCGATCGGCGTGCTGGAGCGGTGTGCTGCCGCGCGATGCACTTGCCGGTCGACTCGACGCCTGCCCGGCGTCGATACCGCGGCGCTTGCCGGCGAGCTCGCCGTATCGCGTCCAGGCCGACGCCGACGGGCTAAAGACCACGCTCGCCCAGCGGCAGTGCTCGCGAGCAATCGCGTGCATCTACGAGCTCGGGCTCGACGTTCCTGGCCGCCGCGAAGCAGGAGCCAGCCGGTCGCGTCGGGGATGATTCTCGCGCCAGGTGGTGCAGCGGCGGCGCCGAGGGCAGCATTCCGTTCGGCGACCTGCCTGCTGACATGGAAGGCCGCGCTCAGTCTCGGCGACGTGCTGGGCGTGGCGGTGTTCCCCGACACAGTCGGCCTCGCGGGCGGTCAGCCGGCGCTCGGCGCGAGCGCTCGAGATCTCGGATCCGCGCACGACGCCGTCGTAAGTCTTCGGCAACGCGCGACCTCGCGGCTGGAAGTCAGCCATCCCTCGGTTCGGTTCTCCATCGAGGGCACCGCCGACGATCCGGAAGTGCGCCTGCGGATCGGCGCCGGCGGCGCCAACCGGTCAGCCGGGCGCGCGGCTCGTCGTGCCGATGGACGAGGCCGACAGTTTCGTGACGGAGACGGTCCGGACGAACGCCCTGGATCTCGTCCTTCTCGCCGGAGGTGATCTGGTCCAGCCGCACGGGGCTCACCATCAACGGCACGGCCAGCCTCGACGTCGGCGTCCCGATCGCCACATCGTTCGGCGGCGTGCGGATTCGCGATCTGAAGCTGAAGCTCGCCCGTTCGAGCGCGAACGGCGATCCGGTCTTCGAAGTGGAGGCCTCGACCGGTCTCGACGTGCAGCTCCGGGCCGGTGCTCGCCAGCATCGATCGCATCGGGCTGCGCATGGGGTTCGACTTCGCCGCGGCGCACAAGAATCTCGGCGTTCGTCGATCTCGCGTTCGGGTTCAAGCCGCCGATCCGGCGTCGGCGTGCGCCGTCGATGCGCCAGCCGTCAGCGGCGGCAGGTACTCTTCCTCGATGCGCGGACAAGGGCCAGTGCGCCGGCGTCGTCCGGCTGAACATCGAAGGCGGCATCGCCGTCACCGCGATCGGCCTCATCACGACGCGGCTCCCCGAGCGGCGCGCCGGGCTTCTCGTTCCTCGTCATCATCACGGCCGACGACTTCCAGGCCGATCCCGATCGGTCTCGGCTTCTCGCTCACCGGCATCGGCGGGCATCGTCGCGTCAACCGCACCTGCGACGAAGACTTCCTGCGCGAGGGCTGAAGAACCGGACGCTGAACGACGTGCTGTTCCCCGCCGATCCGATCAAGAACGCCGCGCACATTCTCGGGACGTTCGACCACGCGTTTCCGGCACGTAGCCGGCAGCTATCTCTTCGGTCCCGTGGCGCAGATCTGCTGCAGGGCTCGCCGCCGCTCCTGACGATGGATCTGGGGCTGGTCGCTCGAGCTCGGCAACCGGCACCGGCTGATCGTGCTCGGGCGCGTGGCCGCGATTCATGCCGAGCGAGCAGAACGATCTGCTGCGGCTGCAGATGAACTCGCTCGGGGTGATCGACTTCGATCAAGGGAACGATCTCGGCTCGACGCCGTCCTCTACGACTCGCGCCTCGTCGGCAAGTTCCCGATCACCGGCAGCATGGCGATGCGGGTGAGCTGGGGCGCGGATCGCGTGCTGGCGCTCTCGATCGGCGGCTTCCACCCGGCGTTCAAGCCGCCGCCGGCCTTCCCGGTGCTCGAGCGCCTCGCGATCACGTTCAGCAACAGCGGCGATTTCAAGCTGCGCGCGGAGTCGCTATCTCGCGATTACGTCGAACACCGCTGCAGTTCGGCGCCAAGGTCGATCTCTACGCGAGCGCCGGCGGCTTTCGCGATCGCGGGGCTGCTCGGCTACGACGTCCTCATTCAGTTCGATCCGTTCGCGTTCGTCGCCGATCTCTACGCGTCGGTGCAGTTGAAATACCACGGGCACAACCTGTTCAAGGTCTCGGTGGCCGGACAGCTGTCGGGACCGCGGCCGCTGCACGTTCGCGGGCAGAGCGACGTTCGAGATCTTCTGGTGCGACGTCTCGGTCAGCTTCGACAAGACGCTCGTCTCGGGCGAGCGCCCGCCGGCGCTTCCGCCGTGTCAACGTGACCGATCAGTTGATCGCCGCGCTCAGCGACGCCACGCAACTGGGGCGGACAGCTGGCGGCCGGCGATCGCGGCGTGGTGACGCTGCGCCAGGCCGGCGACCCGTCGGCGATCGCGCTCCATCCGCTGGGCACGCTCTCGGTCAAGCAGACGGTGGTGCCGCTCGATCTCGACATCGCGAGAGTTCGGCAACGCCACGCCGGCCGATGCGCGCCGCTTCACGCATCGCCGGCGTCCGCGTGAACGGCGCGGCAGCGACGTTCCGAGCGCGTGCACGACTTCTTCGCGCCGTCGCAGTTCCTCGATCTTACCGACGACCAGAAGCTGGCGGCACCGTCGTTCCGAGGAGATGGTCGCGCGGCGTCAGCGTCGGCGCTGGCCGGTCGTCGTGTTCACGGCCAACGCTGCCGACATCCTCGAAGACGAGTCGCTCACCTACGAGACGATTCTCGTGGACGACGACGCGCTCTCGTGAAGCGCCGGCATCGGCGGTCGGCGCCGACTTCGTCAGCCGGTACGTGCCGCTCGGCGCCGCGGCGGCGAGCGCCATCCGTCGCGCGGACCAGGCGAAGTATCCGGCGCGCCGAGGGCAAGAACACGGCGACGCCATCGGGATGGGCCGTCGTCTCGCGTGACGATGGATCGGCGCAACCGATGACCGGCATCGCACCGGGAAACGCCGCTCGTCTGCGGCGTCGCGCCAGGCGCTGGCGGCGCTCGCGCGCACGAGTCCCGCGCGAGCGCGGACGCTGATGCTCGTGCACGACCGCCGCCGCCGACCTGAGTGCAGATGGAGGTCACCAGCGATGAGCGCGGCCAATCACCTCTTCCTCCCGTGGGTGCAGCCCCACGCCAGCGCCACGGCGCCCGATGCCTTCACTGGAGCGCTTCGCCGCCGATCAGGCGGCGGCGATCAGCGTGCGCGTCGACCTCGCGATCAACAGCAGCACGGTGCAGAAGAACGTCCGCCTGCACGGGCCAGGCGACGTCACCGGCATCGATCCGCTGCAGATCGTGCGTCTCGAGCCGAAGCCCGGCACGGCCGACTTCGAGCCGAACTACTTTCCGTTCGTCGAGTTCGATCGTCCTGACTTCCCGTGGCTCTTCAGTTCGACGAAGGCTGATGCCCAAGGCCGGCTCCGGCCGTGGCTCGTCGTCGTCGTGGTCCGCACAGCAGCCGGGCGTCCAGCTGCGGCCGGCGAGCGACGCCCCTGCCGGTGCTCGAGGATCGCGGCGCCGGCCAAGCCAGAGGACGAGCTGCCGGATCTTGCCGAGTCGCACTTCTGGGCGCACGCGCAGATCACCGGCGCGGCGGCCAGTGAGATCGCAGGCGTCCTGGCTTCCGGATCACGCGCAGAACGGTCTCCGGGTCATGTGCGCGCGACGGCTGCAGCCCGCGACCGGGTACTGGCGTGCGTCGTGCCGGCGTTCGACGTCGGCCGCGCCGCCGGACCTGAATCAACCGCTCACGGACGAGACGCTCCAGCCCGCCTGGCTGTCCGGCGATCGCGCGCCATCGGGGATCACGCTGCCCGTGTACTGCTCGTGGGAGTTCCGGACGTCGGACGCCGAGCGATTTCGAAGCGCTCGCGCGGCGGCTGCAGCCGCACGAGCTGCCGCCGGAGGTGGGCAGAGCGGCCGATCGACGTGAGTCATCCGGGATTCGCGCTCACCCGCAGCCGCAGACCGGAGCCGCCGGGACGGTGCTCGGCGTGGAGGGCGCGCTTCGCGTCGCGAGCGCGGCGCCGGACGCAGTGGCCCGAGGCCACGCGCGGGCCGCTCCAGTCCGCGCTCGCGGACATCCTCAACACGCCGTGGCAGGTCGCCACCGCCGCGCGCGACGCCGATCCGATCGTCGCGCCGCCGATCTACGGCGCCTGGCACGCCGCGGTGCATCACGTGCAGCCGGGCGGCTGCGGCGCCGGATCCGTGGGTGCGCGACCTCAACCTCGATCCCCGGCATCGCCTCGTCGCGGCGATGGGGCACCGCAGGTCGTGCAGATCGATCGGGAAGCGCTGATGGCCTCCGCCTGGCAGCAGCTGGGCGACGTCAACGCGATCAACCAGCAGCTGCGGCAGGCGCAGCTCAGCCGCGCCGTGAACGGCCGCTATCACGCCGCGCGTTTGCGCAGGTTCTCTCCAGACGCGTTCGCGAGGATCGTCGCGCCGGCGCAGTCGCGCGTCTTCGTCGCGGACGTGCAGCCGAACACGCCGCCCGTCCTGCTGGCGCAGAGGCTGGCGCGCTCGTTCGTGCCGGCGACCGCCGTGTCGCGCGAGCGTGCGCGAAGCTGTCGCGCCGCGCGGACGTTCAATCGGCAATACGCGCGGGCCGGGACCAGCCGGTGCGCACGCGCTGTTCACCTGGTTCAACCAGCGCCGCCGGCGCACGATCACGCCGGGATCCGCGGCGAGATCGACGCGAGGTTCGTCGCCAACAGCGTGCTGATCTGGGTCGACACCGTCCAGGGCCTGCTGTGGGTCCTCGATCCGGTGCCGCATTGGGAGCGGATTCCCGTGGGCTTCATGGAGATGATCGAGACGTGCCGCAACGAGCATCTCTTGCCGAGCGCCATGGGCCCGGGCAATCCGGCGCGCGTGCCCGCCGATTTCCCGGAGACCGCCCGCGCGCATCAGGACTATCTCAATCGGCTGTTCACCGAACCGGTCGTTGCCGACAGCCATGCGGCGATTGACGAGCGGGTCCATGCCGCGGCGCTGGCGAGCCTGAGTCCCGATACGACCGTCAGCCGCGCGGTGCGCAGCCGGCTGCAGCTGCGCAGCGCGCCGACCACGACGGGCGACGACCTCGATCCGATCATGGACGCGCCGGCGTTCGCGCGGCCGATGTGCAAGCCCTGCGCGATCTGTCGCCGGACCGCGTGTTCCCCGGCCTCGACCGCGTGCCGCCCGACACGGTGCAGGTCCTCCAGACCAACTCGCCGTTCATCGAGGCGTTCATGGTCGGCCTCAATACCGAGATGGCGCGCGAGCTCCTCTGGCGCGGCTATCCGACTGATCAACGCGGCACCTACTTCCAACAGTTCTGGGACACGCGGTCCGCAGTGCCCGGCGCCGCCAGCCCGACATTCCACCGATCCACCGCTGGGGCGATCGCCCTCTCGGCACGCAACGTGACCGTCGGCCGGTGACGACAAGCTCGTGCTGCTCATCCGCGGCGAGCTGCTGCGGCGGTATCCAGGCGTCGTGATCTACGCGGTCAAGGCCGTGATGCGCAACGGCCGGCGCGCGCTCGCGACCGATTTCCCCGGCGGCGTCCCGCAGCCGCTCGAGAGCCATCCGCTGTTCCGCGGGTCGCTCGGCGCCGACGTCACGTTCGTCGGCTTCGACCTCACGCGCAGCCAGGTGCTCGCGGAACCCGGCTGGTTCTTCGTGCTACAGCGGCAGCCGACCGAGCCGCGGTTCGGGCTGGACGACGATCCGTTCGGCGCGGGCGAGTCGGGCGTCGTACCGCCGCTCACGGCCTGGAACGACTTGAACTGGGCGCACGTCGCCGGCACCGCCGAGGCCCTGAATCGTCTGTCGCATCTTCCCGTCACGACCACCCACCTCACGCCGGCGCAGCCCGTGAAGGGCACGTGGGGACGCAACGCCGCGCACATGGCGTTCATCACCAAGCAACTGCCGGTGCGCGTCGCGATTCACGCCGCGGAGCTGCTGCGCGGCGCGTGAGCGCAACCGAGAACACCCATGGCCATGTCGAATCCCATTTCCTCCCATTCCCGTCATCCCGCCCGATCCCGATCTGGCGCTGCAGCTGACGTCCAACCCGCCGCAGCCGCTCGTGCTGTTGCCCGTCCGCCTCGAGACGCGGTTTTCACCCTTGCGGACGGCGGCGCCGAGCCTCCGGATTCGCATCTACCCGGACGCGATTCACGTCGACACGCACGAGCCGCAGTTGACAGAGCAGGAACTGACGTGGGGCCGGCATTACTGGGACCGGACCTGGCGCGCGGCCTCCGACGACGCCGCGGCGCGCGCGCGTGGCAGCAGCTCGTCGAGGCGCTTCGATCGTCCGCGCGCCGCATGGATCGCGCGCGCGTTGGAGCCGCTCAATCCTCGAAGATCGCCCGTCGAAGCCGATCCCCGACTCGAAGCCGCTCCCCGGGCCCATCAAGTTTCCGCCCCATGAAGACGAAGGCTGACGCCTGGACCCGCGCGCCAGCTACGCGCGTGCTGCCGACGCGCTGGTGGGTCTGGGCTACGCCGGCGGGAAGATCACGGTCCGGGGCGCGGGCAATCCCATTCCGGATCAGCTCAACGTTGGACCCCGACCCGGCGGCGCTGCCCGTGGATCCCGGCGACGGCACGCTCCCGATCGACGACGGGATCAAGTGGATGACCGACTTCGGCGAGGCCGAGAAGGTCGGCATGGGCATTCGTCTGCGGCTCAATCGCGATCAGGCGCAGGGCTTCGATTTCCTCCTCGTGTTCGGGTCGAAGGCGACGGTCAACGCGCCGGATCGCACGCCCGATCTGGCCGCGCTCCTCGACGCGCATCACTTCACCCATGGCCTGAGCTTCGTGCGGCAAGGGCACGCCGTCCAACAACACCGCCGGACGCGCCGTCGGGCTTCGACACGCCTGATCTCGATGCGACGCAGAGTTATCGCGAGGAGCGCACTCGCTCCAGCCGTTCGCGATCGGCGACGGATCGAACGCTGCACGTCGTCTCGGCCGCGCTCGGGATTCGGTGGCAACGCTGGCGGCAGCGCTGGCGAACCTGCCGCGCGCGACCGACCGCGAGCGTCGCTGCGACGCGCGCCACATGAATCGCGCGCTGTGGCCGGCGACATGGAGTGCTTCTTCGAGGAGATGGTCGGCCCGCCGCTGACGCCGGCGGACGTGCGCCTGGGCACGCACGCACTTCATCGAGCACGTTCGCGCCAGCGGACCGCTGCCGGCCATACGCGTCGGCAGGCAGCCGTACGGACTCCTTCCCGTCACGTCGATCAATCTCTGGAAGTCGAGCGCCGCGCAGCGACGACGACCGAAGGCGTGAAGTGGCGATGAAGGACCTCCTGCTCAAGCTGTCGGCGGTCTGGTTTCGCGCCATCGGCCAGGCGCCGCGCGTCGGCCGCACGAGCAATCCGGATCAGGACTTCGCGGATGATCTTCGGCCTCGACGCGCACTCGTCCAGCTACGGGATTCGTCATCGTGATGGGTGAGTTATGCACGCGTCAGCTGTGGACGTATCTCGTGCACCGCCGGGCCGGAGAGCAACCTCGGAGTTCTGGTGGAAGAAGCACAAGGAGCTCGACGAAGACCGGACTCGACGCGGCTGGGCGTGACGTGGGATCCCGTCCTGGCGTTCAATGACCTACTCCGGATTGAGCCGGATGTTGCGCGGACCGATCGCGCAAGCCGACGTGGCCGCCGAAGACGCGCCGCTGAATCCGAATTACATCAAGCTGCTGCTCGACACGAGCGATCTGCAGGCGCTGCGCCATGAGACGTTCGGCGTCGCGACTCCACGCGGCCTGCTGTAGCTCCGTGCTGAGGCATGCGCTGCTGCTCGCCTACTGGAAGTCGGCGGTGCGGCTGCGATTCGACATCACGCGCTCGGGCGTGCTTCCGTCGAATTCGAAATCTTCGAGCCCGCGACGAATACGACGGCATGGCAGGTGTTGAACGAGCCGGCGCCGGGCATCTCGACGCAGCCGTTGTGGCAGTTCCTTCGCGCGCTGCAGTCGCTCGCCCGCGGATCCGAACGCCGCCGCGTGCGTGGCGCCGCTCCTCGAGCTGCGCGACAGCCTCGTCTATCTGCAGACAGGTGAGCGCGGCGCGGCTGCAGCGGCTCTGCTCTGCGACGCTCGATCTCGCCTCGCATCGACTCGATGCCTGGGTTACCTCGCTGGCGACGCGGCGGCTGGCCGAGATGCGCGCGCAGCGTCCAGCCGGCCTCGTGATCGGCGGCTACGGCTGGGTCGTCAATCTCAAGCCGGCCGCGCCGCCGAGAGACCGACCCTTCCCGATGACACCGGCGTCCTGCTCAAGCCCGCCGGGAATCCCGGCTACACGCACGCGCCGTCGCTCGCGCAGGCCGCCACGGTGGCCGTGCTGCGCAGCGGCCACCTCACGCATGCGACGCACCGGCAATGCGAACCTGCTGTCGATCGATCTCTCGTCGAATCGCGTCCGGCTCGCGACGTGGCTCCTCGACGGCGTGCGCCAGGGACAGCCGCTCGGCGCGCTCCTCGGCTATCGCTTCGAACGGCAGCTGCAGGATGCGCGCCTGGCGTCGTTCATCACCTTCTTCCGCAACGTCGCCCCGCTCGTCGGCCAACAGGATCCCGCGCGCCGGCGACGCCGCGACTGCAGCCGATCGAGGCCGTCGCCGCCAACAACGTGGTCGACGGTCTCGTGCTGCAGCGGAAGTGGAAAGCCGCCGGCACGGTCGCGGGACTGTTCGCCGGTCTGGCGACGAAGCCGGATCCCGCGCAGTTCGCCCGGGCGGAGCCGCAGCTGCACTCGCGCTGGATGCGCTCGACGAGGCGGTCGACGCGGTGAGCGATGCGCTCCTCGCTGGAGCGTGCACCACGCGGTGCAGGGCAATCCGACGCGCGCCGCCGCCGCGCCGATGCCGATCGCGACCGGCGACGCGCCGCCGCCGGAGCTCGACGTCGTCAAAGACGCCGCGAACGGGGACGGCGATCACGCATCGCCTGCTGACATTGCTCGATCGCTCGCTGGCCGCGCCGCCGGGATGGGCATCGCCGTTGATTCCGCATCGCGCCAACGCCGAGCCGCGACTCAATGCATGGGCGGCGACGCTGCTGCCCAATCCCGCGAAGGTGCAGCTGCGTGGTCGAGCGCGTCGATCGGGTGACCGGCGCGGTCGTGGAGACACACGGAGCTGCGCCTGAGCGCGCTTCGGCTCGCGCCGCTCGATGCGGTGTATGCGCTCGGTGGCCGGCCGGTCCGCGCCGTCCGAGATCGAGCAACGCATCCTCACCGCCGCTGCCCCGCTGTTCACGACCACGGCGGCGAACGCGATCGTGCGGATCAATCCGCGTCGCGTCGCGCCGATTGGGCCGCGGACGAGGTGAGCTTCGGTGAGTTTGCGGAGATGGTGCGAGCGCTTCGCGCGCTGGTCACGCGGGCGCGCGGCGTGGATGCCACCGATCTGAATCTGCCGGAAGCGAATCAACCGTCCGGGGTCGACGTCGCGGACCTGCAGGCACGCGGCGGACCAGGCGAGGCGCGGCCGTCCGAAAAGTGCAGGCCGACCTGAAGCGCCTGGCTCTCACGTGCGAGTCGATGCCGGCCTCGATCCGGTGCGCGATCTGCCTGCTCCAGTGCGCCCACTTCGGCGTGCCGGGCGCGGTCCCGATCCCGCCCACCGGCGATGCGGGCGCGGATCGCGCGGCGCTCTCCGCCCAGGCCGGCGCGGTCGCGCAGCAGGTCGCCTCGCGCGTCGAGCAACTCGACGCGATCGAGCACGGCTTCAACCCCAAGGCCGCGACCGAGGACGAAGCGCGGCGCCAGCACATGGCGCGTCTGCACGCCGTGTTCGGCGACTCGTTCGTCGTGCTGCCGATCTTCCAGCCGGCCAACGCCGCGGAGCATCACGAACGCCCTCACGCACCATGCACCGGCGTGCAGGACGGCGATCCGCTCGCCGTCGTCACCTGGTTCGCTCGCGCGAGTCGAGTGCGAGAGGGCGTCGAGCGCCTCGACGCGGCGATCCGCTACGCCGGACGCGATGAGCACGGGCGAGCAGCTCAATCTGCGTGTCGCGCAATTGCCGTATCAGGACAAGGATCGCTGGGTCGGGTCTGCCGCTCGCCGCCGATCGACCGCTCTCGGCCTCGCGCTTCTCGCTCGTCGTCCAGTCGGCACCGTCGCTCGATGTCGACGCGCCCGCTGGCCGGACTGCTGATCGACGAATGGGTCGACGTCGTGCCGAGCGCCGACCGAGACGACCGGGATGGTGTTCCAGTTCGATCAGCCGGGCGCCGCGGCGCCACAGAGCGTCCTCCTGGCCGTGCCGCCGGATCTCGACGACCGGCTGGACCCTGCAGACGCTGCAGCAGGTGCTGCTCGAGCACGCTCGACCTCGCGCGGCTTGCGCTCGATCGATCCGCAGACGCTCGATCAGATCGGACATTACCTGCCGGCCGCGTATGCTCGCCGTCAACGCGACGCGCGAGACGGTCTCGACCGATTTCGCGGCGCTGGCCTGAGCACTCGAAGAAAGGGCGCAGATGTCTTCCATCACGACCTGGGTGCGGCTCGAGCCGCGATGCCGCACCGCCGACATGAACGCCGGGCTGCAGGCTCGCATCTACGACCCGCTGTGGCTGCTCGCGCGCCAGTGGCAGATCGGAGAGTTTCAGGGCGAGGACAACGGATCGCCGGCCGTCGGCGCAGTGGCGCGGCGAGTCCGGCCCGCGTGACGCGGTACGCGCCCGGCGGCCTCGCGCCTCGGGCCACGGCCGACGGACAACCGTTCGATGGTCACACAGGTCCCTCTCGAGACCCTCGTCGAGTCCGAGCCGGTGCGGCCCTGGGCGACGCCGCGCGGAGCGGCCTGCGCCTGGCGGCCGATGCCGGACGCCACTTTCTCCGGCTGCTCGAGCGGCCGACGCTGTCGCAGAGACTACAGGGCCCAGATCGTCGCCGCGTTCCCATTCCCGGCGCTCACCGACGACGAACGCACGCAGCTCGACGCGGAGAGTGTGGCGTTCGTCGACGTGATGGGATCGCGCGTGCCCGACGGCCGGCAGATGTGCGCGGCCTTCAGCGCGTCTCTTCGTCCGTCGCCGCGCGTCCACCTGCGCTGCCGTCAGGGTTGACGGTCGCGGCCGCGGACGTCGCCGCGGTGCTCGCCGCCGGGCAGCGGTGGCTGCACTGGGTCGATACGCTCTTCACACCGCCGACGGCCGCGCAGCCGGCCTGGTCCGCGGAACGCATGGATGCGGGTTCTCGATCGCGGCGCGCACGAGCGCGGGCGAGCTGGTAGTGAGCGCCAACGAGTGCCAGCGGGCGGATATGTCCATCAAAAACCTCGGCTGCTTCAGCTGGCTTCGTCGAAGGTCTTCCCCTTCGAGGCCGTCTGCGTCGCGGCGACCTCACCTACAACAACTGCGCCTCCGGCGCGCGATGAGTCAACGCAGCATTTGCGCTCGGTCGTTGCATTTCGGCCGATCCGCGCAGTCGACGTCGTGCTCGCAGACCCAAACGACGCACGCGATGAGCGTGGTCGATCGCGCCGATGGCCGCGTGTCTTCGTCTTGACTCCCCGAGGGAGGCCTGGTGGATGGTCCGGCTCCCCTCGAATATGGAGCCGCCCATGAACCGTACGATCGCGACCGCCGAGGCCATCGGGATCGCGGCGAAGAAGGTCGCCAAGTTCAAGGCCGGGGCAGAGCTCGCGGCGGGACGGTCCACCCATAGACGTCCGCCGGACCATAGGCGGCGCCAGCTCCGCAGAGGCTGCTCCGTCGTGTCCCGTCTGCCCCGCGTGTGCACCCTCGACTGAACGCGACGTCCTCGAGCTGATCCAGATCTTCCGGGGCGCCGCCGCGCTCCTGGTCGTGCTCTACCACGCCGGCGCGTCGAACCACGTCTACTATCCCTACCTCGGCAACGTCTTCCGCTTCGGTCACAGCGGCGTCGACTTCTTCTTCGTGCTGAGCGGCTTCATCATGCTCTACGTCCACTACGCGCGGCCGGCGACGCGCGCCAGGCGTGGCGTTTCCTGGCGCTGCGGGCCGTCCGCATCTATCCGATCTACTGGATCGTGTTGGCGGTGACGGTCGCGGCGTTCTGGTGGTTCGGCCAGACGCCGGAGCACATTTGGGCGCCGCCGACGACGCTCCAAGCGGGGACGCTGATCCCGGCGATCTTCCTCACGTACACGGCGAGCGTGATCATCCCGCCGGTCTGGACGCTCACGTACGAGCTCGCGTTCTACCTCTTCTTCACGCTCTTCTTCCTATGCGGCGCGCGGCTCTTCACCCTCTTCGCGCTCCTCTGGTGCGCGGCGATCGTCTTGCAGTGGAGCGGGCTCGTCCGGCTCGGCTCGCACCCGGTCGTATTGCGCCCAATCGTCCTCGAGTTCTTCCTCGGCTGCCTCGCCGCGTTCCTGATCCGGCGATTTCGCCCTCGCGTGTCGGGGTGGTGGCTGCTGCTGCCGGGCGCGCTCCTGCGGCGCGCTCGCCGGCGGCGAATGGCTGGGAGCGGTCGACGCCTACACCTGGTACGCCGCGCTCCTACTTTCTCTTCATCCTCCTCGGGGCCGCGTACGACCAGGCGACGCGCCGGCGCTATCCGCCGGTGCTGGTGCTGCTCGGCGAGGCGTCCTACGCGATCTACCTCGTCCACTTCGGGATGATCATGGTCTTCGATGCGACCATCCACTGGTTCCGTCCGCTCGCCGACCGTTCCCCCGACGTGACGCGCTCACCGTCCTGGTGCTCGCGATCCTCGCCGTCGGCACCATCCTCCACCTGGCGGTCGAGCGCCCGCTGCTGGCGACGGCGCGGCGCGCCGTCGGGCGACCCGCGGTCTTCCCCGAGCCCGCGCGGCGCTTCACCCGCTGAGCGCGCTGACCTCGCGGCTCAGACGCGCGACCGTGCGGTGCACGTTCCGCAAGAGGTTCCGCAGGATCGCAATCGTGATCTCGGGGTACTCCGCTTGCATGCGGTCGAGAGCGGCGGCCGTCAGCACCAGGCACTCGACGGCGGTGTCGGCGCGGACGTCCGCCGTCCGCGGCGAGCGATCGACGATGGTGAGCTCGCCGAAGACCATGCCCGGCGCGATGGTCGAGAGGCGCCGGCGCTCGCTGGTCGGGAGATCGAGCGTGACGCTCACGGTGCCGCTCACGAGCAGGAACACCTCGTCCGCCGGGTCGCCCTGACGGACGATCATGTCCCCGGTCTCGAAGCGCCGCGACCGGACGAACGACGTGAGCGTGCGGAGCGCCGTCCGCGTCGAGGTCCGCGGCAGACGTCGTGCTCGGCGAAGCGTGACGGCGGTCGGAAGTGGCACACCCGCATCGCCCAGCACCTCCGTCTCGCACCACTCGAGCGCGGGGTCGAGGTCACTGAACGTCTTGAGCGTGCCCTGCGGCCCGTCGGTCAGCAGCTCCTGGAGCTGACGCAGCAGACCACCTTGGTGCGCGCGCGGCGACCACGACGAGGCGCTTCCCGACGCGCTCGAGATCGGCGACGAGGCTCGCCAGCAGCGCCGGCGCGCACGCCTCGATCCGTGCCGTCCGCCGGAGATCGATGACCGCGATCTCGGGACCGGCGTCGACGATGCGGCGGACGAGCGCCTCGACCGCCGCGAACGAGAGGTCGCCCTGGAGCTCGTAGATGCGGACCCGTGCGCCGGCGGCGTCGAGCACGGTGCGCTCGGCCGTCGGCGCGCAAACGGCGCGAGCGCATGCGGCCGAGGTCGTACTCGGCGCGGATCGTCGAGCGCGCCGAGCGTGAGCACGCGCAGGAAATGGAGATCGAAGTCGCGCGAGAGGTCGGTACAGACGGCGACGCCGCGGACGCTGTTGCCGCGCGCGTCGAGGCGCGGCGAGAAGACGCCGATCCCGAGCTGCCCCGGCAGCACCGCGAGCACGCCGCCCGCGACGCCGCTCTTGGCCGGCATGCCGACCGCGTAGCACCCACTCGCCGGCGAAGTCGTACATGCCGCACGTGGTCATGACGCTGAGAGCATGCTGTCGACGATCTTCTGGTCGACGGCGCGCTCGCCGGTCTGCGGGTGTACGCCGCCGTTCGCGAGCGTCGCCGCGATCAGCGCCAGGTCGCGGCAATCGACCAGGATCGAGCACTGCCGGAAGTACAGGTCGAGCGCGCCGTCGGGATCGTCCGTCAGGACGTCGAAGTTCCGGCAGCATGTGGCCGATCGCGCGATTGCGATGTCCGGTCTCCTTCTCGGAGCGATAGACGGACTCGTCGATCGCGAGGCGGCGGCCGGCGTAGTGCGAGAAGACGGCGAGCAGGCGCTCGAGGCGGTCCGCGGCCGAGTGTCCGGCCACGAGCGACGTCGTCGCGATCGCCCCGGCGTTGATCATCGGGTTCAGCGGACAGCCGGTCTCGGCGTCGAGGCTGATCGAGTTGAACGCGTCGCCGCTCGGCTCGACGCCGACCTTGGCGAGCACCGCCTCGTAGCCCGTGGTCCTCGAGCGCCAGGCCGTAGGTGATCGGCTTGGAGATCGATTGGATCGTGAAGGTCTGACGCGACGTCGCCGACCTCGTAGACCTGGCCGTCGGTCGGTGGCGAGGCAGATCGCGAACCAATCCGGATCGGCCTTGCCGAGCTCGGGGATGTAGGTCGCGACCTCGCCGGTCACGACGCCCGCATGGCGCGCGTGCAGGCGCTCCAGGTACCGCTGGATCGGTGAGGCGACGGCAGTGGGGGCGATGGGGGCGTGCATGCGGGTCGGCGCTGCCAAAGCAGTCGACGTGCCACCGCGCGGCGGTCGGATTCCGGCGTCGGCAGGGCTCTCTTCCGCGATCGCTGTGCATCACGAGATGAGCAGTCGCTGCCCACGATGACGGCAGTCGCGGACACCCGCGCAGTTTGACTCTCCGCAGCGGCGCGGCATATCCTGCCGGCGCGCGTCATGCCCAACATCCTCGAAGTGTGTCAGGCCTATTTGCCGCTCCGCACCTTCCCCGCCGGCGAGGTCATCATCGCCGAGGGTACCCCCGCCGGCATGCTCTTCATCCTGGCCGAGGGCGGCGTCGAGGTCGTGAAGCGCGACCTACGTGATCAACACCTTCAACGACCCCGGGGCGGTGTTCGGCGAGATCTCGGTCCTGCTCGACACCGTGCACACCGCGACCGTCCGCACGAACGCGCCCTCACGGTTCTACGTGGTCGAAGACCGCCCAAGCGTTCCTGCGCTCGGCACCCGACGTGGCGCTCAGCGTCGCGCGCATGCTCGCCAAGCGCCTCCACGCCATGACGACCTACCTCGTCGACCTGAAGCAGCAGTTCGAGCACCACACCGACCACCTCGGCATGGTCGACGAGGTGCTGGACGCGCTTCACCCACTCGCAGGACGACGACCACGATCCGGGCTCGGATCGCGATCCCGATCCGAACGACTGCTGAGCCGGGCGAACGCCTCGTCGGGTCCGATCTCGGCGAGCGGCCGCGTGAGCGGCGACGTCGAGGCGGACGATCTCGTTGCCGGCGAGCGAGAACCACATCGCGCGTCCGCGCGTCGCGTGTCGACGATCACGTGCGTCGGCACCGGGCCGATCTGACGGCCCGGCGTTGAAGATCCACGTGTCGTCCGATGCGGTCGACCCACGAGCCGCCGTTGCGAAACGGCGACTGGTGGATGTGGCCCGCGAAGACCATCGCGGGCCGGTAGCGACGGATCCACGCCACGCAGCTCGTCGTCGCCGAAGTGACGCGTGCCGTTCCAGCTCGTCGGCGAGTCGCTCGGCGGCGCGTGGTAGACCCAGCATCCACGCGCTGCTTCGGGCGCTCGGCGTCGCGCGCGAGCTGCGCGTCGACCGGCTTCCGCGTCTCGCGGACCGTCCCACCACGGGCAGACCGTGAAGAGCGTGCCGCCGATCTCGACCGCGTCGCCGTCGACGGCGACGCCGAGCTGGCGCGCGCGCGTCATCCAGCGCGCGACCTTCTCGCCGTGCGGCGTCGCGCGCGTTCAGGTCGTGGTTGCCGGAGCTCACGAGCAGCGTCGCCCGCGACGCCACCCGTCGCAGGTACTTCAGCATGACGACGATCTGCGCCTCGAGCGCCACTGCCGAGGCGATGTCGAGATGATCGCCGGCCATGATCACGAGGTCGAAGTCGGTCGCGACGCGGTCGACCCAGTCGAGCTGCTTCAGGGTGTAGTGCAGGTCCGAGACCAGGGAGACACTATCATCGCGGTCGATGAAGCGTCGCCGCGGCTACGCGACGGGATCGCGACGCCGCAACCGAGCAGTCAGGACGCGCATGACCGCGAGCGCGAAGTGCGGCGTCTCTTTCACCAAATAGGTGAAGCGGGCCTCGGGAATCTCGATCAGCTTGCACGCCGTGCGGGCGCGTGCGGTGGCACTGCGCGGCTCGCTCGCGATGAGCGCGAGCTCGCCGAAGATGTCGGCCGGACGCAGGGTCTCGAGGTGCGTATCGCCGATCGCGAGATCGACCTCGCCCTCGGCCACGACGTACATGCACGTCGCCGCGGCGCCGCGCTCGAAGATCACCTCGCCTTGCTGGTACTCGCGCCCCTCTTGGCGCAAAAGACCTGGAACCACGACATGTGACATCCCTCACCGGTCCTGAGTCACTCTTCTTGGTGACCGCAATCCGAAAGCATTGTGTCCCGATCGTGACGGTCACGTCGGTCGCGGCCGCCGGTTGGTCCGCGTCCGCGGCGGCAGTGAACCAGCGCTTGGCCTTGACGCTGAGCTTGAAGACGCCGGGCTGGCTCGCGCCGGCCTTCTTCAACTGCACCTGCGTCACCCCGGTCTTGAGCTTGGTCTTCCGGATCCACTTCTTGAACGGGGCCTTGCCGGAGGGACGGCAGCGCGGCGAGCGCCTCGCGGACGATCTCGGGCGAGTCGGAGTCGGCGAGCGCGATCGTGACGGGCTCCGGCCGTGTAGCTCCCGAGGCTCAAGGAGAAGCTCGCCGTCAGCTGGCCGGCGTCGTTCTTGGTCTTCACCTCCACCTTGGCCTTGGGATCGACGACCACGTTGTTGCAGACGGTGCAGCGGCAGGCCGTGCACGCCCCGGGCAGGAGCGCGTCGTCACCCGCTTCGCCAGACCTCGTCGTAGCTCCGCACGCCGTCGCCGCAGGTCGCGAGGTCGCAGGCGTCGCCGGCGCCGTCGCCGTCGGCGTCGGTCTGCGCCGGATTGGCCGTGAAGACGCAATTGTCCACGTGGTCGGGGACGCCGTCGCCGTCGGTGTCGGGGCTCGCCGCGACCGTGCCGACGTCGCCGTACGCATCGTTCGCGCACGCGATGCCGGGCGGGCAATCCTCGTCGGTGAGGCACGTGCGGTGCTCGCGCTTGCAGACGCTCCCCTCGCAGAACTCGCCGCTGCCGCACTGCGCGTTCGTCGTGCACGGAGCCGTGAGCTCCTCGATGCAGCGCCCGGTCGTCGCGAGGATCGTGCCCTCGTCGCCGCCGGGTGTGCCGCCCTGCAACGGATCGTCGCCGGTTCCGACAACGAGCCGACCACGTTCACCGGTGCCGGGCGTGGACGTCGAGAGACCTGCAGCACGAGGTCGCCGCCGCGGAGGTTGCCGTTGATGTCGGTGTCCGTCGGTCTCGCCAGTTGACGTCGGAGAAGGTGCCGCGTTGGTCGCACTCGGAGGCGATGAACTTCGCGCTCGAGCCGATCAGCTTGTACGGGACGCGCGGATCGCAGGCCTCGAGGTCGCAGACGCTCGCCGAGCGATGGCTGTTGGCGAGGCAGTCGGCGGGGTGTCCGGGCGTGAGGCACTCAGGACGGCCGAGATCGTAGCCCTGCATGACGAAGGTCGGGGCGTAGCCCGGGACCGTTCCCGACCCGACGAGCAGGTCCGTTTCGCCCTGCTCCACCTCGCTCGTGCGGAACACGACGATCTTGTCGTTGCATGCGATATCGGTCGCCGCCTGGCCGAGGTTGATCAGCGTCGACGTCGCCGGAACGTAGATCTGCACGACGTGGTCGAGCGCGTCCCCGTCGCCGTTCAGCGACGTCGCGTTCTGCGCGGCTTCCGGCGTGAGGAACGCGAAGACCGAGCCGCAGGCGAGCAGGCGGTCGGCGGCCTGGCCGACGTTCGTCCACGCGCCGCCGCTCACCGAGCGGACCGCGACGACGCCGTCGGTCGCGTCGACGTCGCCGTTCAGACTGCCCGTTCCCTCGCCCGCTTCGCTGACGATCGCAGCGACGTGGGTCGGCGTCAGCGCCACGGCCGTCGCCGCCTTGGCGAGGTTCTGCACCGGGCCGCTTCCGGGCCAATACTGGACCACGGTGTCGTCGACGTCGACGTCGACGTTCGAGCGAAGCCGCCCGGACATGCCGCCGTACCAATGGCGGATTCGGGGCGGAGGAACGCGGCCGCGCCGCCGACGACCGCGACGTCGGTCGCGGGGCAGAGCGTGGTGAGCGGCCGTCGTCCCGGCATCGAGCACCTCGAGCACGGTGTCGTCGAGCACGACCGTCCGGGAAGAGCAGCGCGTCGACGCCAGTTCGGATCGGCCGCGTCGATGCCGCGGATGAAGGCGTCGCCGCCGCCGTTGCTGTCGACGGCCGGTCCGAGCAGATTGATCGCCCACGAGACGAACAACACCTCGTGCCCGTCCGGCGCGATCGACGTATATTGTGGGCCGTCATCGCCGCTCCCCTCGTGGCCGTCGGCGCGCACGGTCAGGCGCTCGAGCGTTCCGGCCGTGCGGTCGCGCAGGAAGAGATCGTAGCTGCTGTTGCCGTCGAAGCCTTCGATCAGGAACTCGCCATTGCTCCAGAACGTCACGAAGCGCCCGTCGTCCGACACGTCGGGCACCTGACAGAAGGTACGGGGGACCGGTCGGCTCACCGACCGGCACGTTCACGAGCTCGGGCTCGACCTCGCGCGTCCGATCGCGGATCAGGATGTCGCCCTGGCCGCTGAAATCGGGCTCGTTCTGGAACACGACCCAGCGCCCGTCCCCGGACGATGCGCGGCTGGAAGGCGAACTGCGAGGTGATGAGGATCGAGTCCTGCCCGGGCTTGTAGTCGGTCATCTGGTCGACCATGCCGGTCTGCCGATCCCGTACGAACACGTCGATGTTGGGGCCCGCCGTGACCAGGAAGGCCGCCGTTGGGAAGGTTGGTCGTCCGCAAGTCGAAGACGACGTAGCGCCCGTCGTCGGAGACGTCGTACACCCGGCCCTCGGACTGGACGCCGAGGTTCTCCTCCCCGTTGTTCGCGACGTCGATCCGCTCGGTCACGCCGTTCTCGAGGTCGCGCACGAAGATGTCGGCCTGGCCGTTGGTGTCGCCGGGCACCAGATTGGTCGCGTCGCTCTGGAAGACGACGATCTTGCCGTTGGCGGAGATGATCGGCCGTTCGAATGGCCGTCACCCTGGACGCCGCCGGGACCGACGCTGATCCGCGTCGTGCTGATGGCGCCGGGCTCGTCGAAGATCCCGTCGGCGTCGGTGTCGCGATCGTGGAGGAAGATGTCCGCGCACGGTCCGCTGAAGCAGACGTTGGTGTCGCCCGCCACGATGCTGTTGGTGTAGCCCATGAAGACGACGTAGCGCCCGTCGCCCGAGATCGACCCGGCCGCGCCGACGATCCCCGGCGAGTCGGACGGATACGGCACCTCGGCGCCCGCGTCGCTGAGGCTCATGCGCGTGACGGTGCCGGTCACGCGGTCGCGGACGAAGACGTCGAGCGAGGAGTTGCCGTCGCCAAAGGGACCGATCAGATTGTCGGCCGCGCTCGTGAAGACCACGAAGCGGCCGTCCTTCGAGAGCTGCGCATCGAGCGTGTAGTCGTCGGCCTCGTCGCCGGGGATGCCGCTCGCGACGCTCACGCGCTCGAGGCCGCGCCCCGCCATCGCCGCTTCCGAGCTCCGGAAGAAGACCTTGCCGTTCGAGACCGCGAGGCTCTGCCCGTTCACGCGGAGGCGCCGGGTCGACGGCGCGCGGCGGCGTGACGCTCGCCGTCCGCTCGTTTCCGGGCACCGTGAAGACGCGCAAGATCGCATCGCTGAAATCGGTGTCGCCGTTCTCGTCGCAGAAGCCTCTCGCCGTTCTCGCTCTCGAGGAACGCGACCACGTCGCCCTCGGTCGCGAGCGCCGTCGTGGTGAACGGCGGCACCGGCACCTGCACGAGGCTCCGCCCCTCGGGAGCAGGGTCCAAGCCGCACTGGGGCAACCCGAAGGGGCTCGTGCCGGTCGGGCCGCCGAGCGGCTGCGTCTCCCCGGTCGCCCGGTTCCGCACGATGAGCGCGACGTCACCGAAATCGTCGTCGCCGTTCCGATCGACGAGCGCGAGCGTCTCGGGGGCCGTGATGGTGAGCACGTCGGGGCTGCCGTTGCTGACGCTCTCGAGCGAGATCGGATCCTGCGCCTGGAACGCGTACGACACGCAGGGATCGGCGCCGCAGTCGACGTTCGCCGAGCACGCGTTGAAGGGCGGCGCCTGGCAGACGCCGGGCGCGCCCGGCGCGACGCGGCGCACGACGAGCGGCCCGCCGCTCGTGGCGAGCGCCGCGAGATCGTCGGCGTCGAAGAGCGTGCCGCAGCTTCCGCCGGGGCAATCCTTCTTCGCGGTGCACGCGAGCCCTGTCGTTGGCTCCGCCGACGCAGGCGTCGACGCAGGTCCCGCCCGAGGGCACTGCGCCGTCTTGTAGCAGGCCGAACCGTCGATCGCGCCGCCGTTGCATCGCCCGCGGCGATTCGCGATGCGGAGCACCGTCGAAGGTGCGTCCGACGTCCCGAAGAGATTGAGCGCACCCGGAGCGCCGAGCGTCGGATCGGCCTGCGGCTCGAAGATCGGCGGCAGCGGCTGTCCCTCGGGCGTGAACGACGAGAGAAAGGTCCGATCGGGAACCGCGATCGGCACCGGCGGCCGCACGGTCACCCGCAGCAAGCGCGGCACCGGCCGCGGCGATTGGCTCGGCAGGATGCCCTCCCAGTGCACCGGGAAGAGGAGGTTGCCTTCGCGATCGAGCGCGAAGCGGACCTCGCTCGCGGTCGCGGTGCAGGGCGGGTTGGTCGAGTAGCAATCGGCCTGGAAGTCGTTCGGCACCGGGAGCGCCAAAAAGTGCGAGAAGGTCTGCGCGCGGTTCGGCTGGCAGGTGCCGTCGGCGTCGTAGAGGTCGTCGACGCAGGCCACGAGCCCGAGCGCCCGCGCGGAGTTCTCGCAGGTGCTGGTCGCGAGCCCACATGGCAACGCCGCACCGGCCGTGGTCACGGCGATCGTCACCGGACCCGTGAAGCCGCGGCGATCGCCCGCCGGCGGAAGGAGCGCGTCGGTGTCGGGAAAGCGAAAACGCAGGTGGCTCACGCCGTCCACGACCGGGACGCCCACGCCGATCGGATCGCCCGGCTGATTCACCTGCACGCAGGCGACACCGCCGGACGCGATGCCGGGGGTGTCCTCGCAGGTGGTGAGGCGGCCGGCGAGGCTCGCGCACGGTGCGGTCGTGAGGACGACCACGCGCCGCGGGCCGTCGGAGGGCGTAAAGAGCAGCGTCACCTCCTGATCCGACGGGAAGGATCCGACGCCGGGCGAGGTGCCGTCGCAGAGCGACGGGCGGACGTTCACGTCGACGAAGTCACCGGGCGCCGCGTAGGGACGATCGAGCGTCCCGAGCGCGCCCCGAAAGCCGGCTGCGCCTGCGGGATGAGATTGCATCCCGCGTGCACGATCGACGCTCGGCTCAGCAGGACGGTGAGCCCGGCCAGGACGCTCACCAGCAAACGGCGGTATTCGATGGTCGACACCAGCGGGAAACCCGCGTACGCCGGCACGACGGGCTCATCTTCCTGACATCCTCGCCGCAGCTCGTCAACGAAAATTCCCGCCCCGCGACGCACTTATGGCGTCGATCAGCGTTCGTGATGTCAGAGTGGCAGGAGCGGCATTCCGAAGAAGACCTGCAAGCCCGACAGCACGAGCGCGAGCAGGCCGAGGATCGGGTGCAGCATCCGGGCGGTCTCATTGCTGGCGATCCGCCGCGACAGCAGCGCCGCCGTGCTCATCAGAAGGACGATCGCGATCGCGAGGCGTAAGTGCATCGCGCCACGGTCCGCCAGGTCGGGGCGAAGCGCCCATGTGGAGAGCACGCCCCCGACGAGGTTCGCGATCATCAGCGCGAGGCCGAAGGGCGCAAGCCGGGCATGACGCGGGCGGAGATGCTGGTCGACGGTCTCGCGCGAGCGGAGTCCGAGCGAGGCGACGTACGCCACGAAGGCGAGGCTCGCGAGCGCGATGAGTGGATGCAGAAACGCGATCACCCGCGCCATTCCGGTCGGCACGGCCCTGCTTCTCTCCCACCCGACCGCGCGGGGCAAGGCGCCGGAGCATGGGTGGCCCGCCGGCGAGATCTATGACATTTCCGCCGGACCCCGCATGTCGACTGTCCGCACCGTATCGCTCTTGGCCGGCGTCCTCGTGATGCTGAGCGCCGCTCCCGCCATGGCGGACACCCCGGCGACACCGGCGCGGCGCTCTACGCGAAGTACTGCCAGCTCTGCCACGGGGCCGCGCTCGAAGGGTACAAGGCCGACAACGCGCCGGCGCTCTCCTCGCCGACGTTCCGCGCGACCGCGAGCACCGCGTTCTTGCAAGCCGCCGTCGAGCGCGGACGCGCCGGCACGGCAATGGCCGGTTTCGGCAAGAGCGTCGGCGGACCGCTCGAGCCGGCCGAGGTGGACGCGCTCGTCACGTTCATTCGGGGCGGCGCGAGCGCTCCGCCGGTACTGCCGCCCAACGCCGCCAAGGGCGAGATGGTGAACGGCGCGCGGCTATACGCCGCCCACTGCGAGACCTGCCACGGCACGATCTCACGCCGCGGGAACGCCGTACACCTCGCCAACCCGATGTTCCTCGCGACGGCGTCCGACGCCTATCTCCGGGTCGCCGTCGTCGCCGGCCGACCAGGAACCCCGATGGAGGCGTGGCAGGGCAAGCTCGGCGCGGGCGAGATCGAGGATGTCCTCACCTACGTCCGCACGTTCGCGCGCGCCGTGCCGCCGCCCCCGGCCCCGGCGCGTCGCCGGTGCCGTCGCCGGTCGTGCCGATCGTGATGAACCCGAAGGGCAAACCGCCCGAGCTCGACGTTGCGCCTCGGCCGCTACGCGTCGGTCGAGGACGTGGCGCGGGCCTACGACGACAAGCGTCGCTTCGTCTTGATCGACGCGCGGCCGAGCTCCGACTATCTCCGCGCGCACATTCCTGGCGCGATCTCGGTCCCGTATTTCGACATGCACGATCTCGACAAGGTGCCGAACGACGGCACCTGGGTCGTCTCCTACTGCGTCTGTCCGCACGAGGAGTCGGGACGGATCCTGGAGGAGCTCCGCAAACGCGGCTACGCGAACACGGCGATCCTCGATGAAGGGTTCTTCGTGTGGCTCGACAAGGGCCATCCCGTCGAGGCCGCCGCGGGCCAGTTGCCGATGGCCGCGCCGCCGCGAAGACGGTGCCGTTCGCTCCGGCGCCCGCTCGCGCCCCCGCCCGCGCCCTGACCCGCATGCGGGTTGCCGGCGCGCAATGGGCGTCGGGGATTCGTCCGAGCGTCACCGTTCCGACACCCACGCCCCCGCACCCGCATCTGCATGCTCGGCACCGACGATCGCTTCGCGCGCGGCACGTGCCATGCATCCTGTCGCCAAGCGCAAAGCGACGGAGGACTCGACCCATCAGGAGCGCATCAGCATCGATCTGCGACTCGCCCGTCGCTCCGCAAGATGTGCGGCGAGTAGCGAGCGGCGCTACTGGTGCCCCCGCGCCGTGGACCGGCGCGGGCGCCTGCGGCTGGACCGTGATCCCCGACATGCAGCTCGGCGGCGTGTCGCTGCCGTCGAACGCGCGCATGCAGTCCTCGACGACCTTTTGGTTGCCGACGCTCGCTTGATAGTCGCCGACGTCGACCTGGAACCCGGTCTTCGGCTCCTGCCACGAGTACGAGAAGCTGCTCTTGTCGGTGCTGCGCACCTGGCGGGCGAAGCGCGCATAGAGCGCAACGCCCTGCTGACAGGCGGACACGCGGGCGCCGTTTTCCCGGCTCGCCGTGCACTGGCTCGCGGCGTCCTCGCCCTTCGGCGCGGCGCGCGCGGCGAGATCGACGCCCTCCTTGCAGGCCGCTCCCATCTCCGACTGCGAGCCGTACGCAATCTGGCACTGCAGCTTGGCGTCGATGTTGCCGTCGGCGAACGCCGTCGCCGCCAGGCCGAGCACGAGCCCGATGATCGTGACTGCGCGTCTCATGCCCTGATGCTAGTCACGGATGTCGGGGGACGCAAAGGACCCACGCTTCTCTTTCACGCGCCGCTGCGCTACCAGAGCGCCCTCAAAAGGAGGATCACTCATGCGATCCGTCGTGTTGACCGCCGTGCTGCTTGTCGACCATGGCCGCGAGCGCGGCGTATGCGGCCGATGCCGCGAAACCGAAGGCCAAGGCGCAGCACGCGAAGCCGGCCGCGATGAGCGACGAGAAGCACCGCGATCTCGAACGCCGCATCGAGGCCCTCGAGCAGAAGTACGAGATGCAGTACCACGAGACCGATGCGCCGACCGGCGCCGGCGCTCCCGCCGCGCCCGCCGCGAAGCCGGCGACCCACTGAGCACGAGCGCGCCCGCGTGAGCGTGGGCGCGCTCCGCTATCGCGGTCGGGCACGCGCTGGGTGCCGCGACCGCACGACCGATGACGCCCGCCGCCTTCGGGTGCCCGCATTTTCCGGCCTGCCCCGGCTGTCCGTGGGTCGGCCGCCCGTACGCGGACCAGCTCGCGTCGAAGCATCGGCGCGTCGTCGCGGCGCTCGCGGCGACACTGCCGGACCTGGCCTCGGACGTCGTCACGTCCGTGCTGCCCGCGCTCGAGCCGAGCGGCTACCGCGTCCAGACGAAGCTCATGGTCGGCGGCACGCGCCGGCTCGTCCTCGGGCTCTATGCCCCGGGCAGCCATCGCGTGGTCGACGCGAGCGGGTGCCCGCTGCACCACCCGCTCCTGCAACGTGCGATCCCGGCGATCCGGGACGCGCTCGCGGACGACGCCGTCCCGCTCCACGGTCGCGGCCGCACGGGCGTGCGCTACGTGCTGGTGCGCGCGAGCCTCGCCGAGGAGCGCGTGCTGGTCACGCTCGTGAGCTCGCGGACACCGCTCCCGCACGCCGAACGGTTGGCGCGCCGTCTCCGGACGGCGGTCCCGCTCGCCGGCCTCTTGCTGAACGAGAACACGACGACGCGGCAACGTGATCCTCGGCCCGCGCACGGAGTGCCTGTGGGGCGAGGAGGTGCTCCGCGAGCGCTACGGTGACGTCACGATCGCCGCGGGTCCGACCGCCTTCGTGCAGGCGAACACGCGCATGGCGGCCGCCATCTACGGCGCCATCGCCGCCGCGGCCGACCTCGACGGAGCGGCCCGCGTCGTCGATCTCTATTGCGGCGTCGGCGGCATCGCGTTGACCCTGGCACCGCGGGCCGCGTCCGTGATCGGCATCGAGGCGATCGAGGCCGCAGTCGGCGCGGCGCGCGCGAACGCCGAGCGGGCGCGGGCGCGCCGACGCGCGCTTCGTCGCCGGTCGCGTCGAGGAGGTGCTCGGCGACTCTCGCGGACCCGGTCGACGTGCTCACCCTGAACCCGCCGCGCAAAGGCGCCGGTCCGCGTGTCGCCGTGGAGATCGCACGCCTCGCGCCGCGGCGCGTGCTCTACCTCTCGTGCAACCCGGAATCGTTCGCGCGCGACGCGGCCGGGCTCGTCGGCGGCGGCCTCGCGCTCGCGCGGGTGCAGCCGTTCGACCTCATCCCGCAGACCGATCACGTCGAGCTGCTCGGGACTTTCGTCGCGCGATTCCGCGCCCCTATAGCTTCGATATAGCTCTGCCGGCGTCCGTGCCGCGAAAATTCTGGACCCTGTTGCCTCACCAATGTAACGTCGCTATACGTAGCCCATGCCCGCCAAGGTCGCCGTGCTGCCGCTCCCGCGACCGCGAGTCGGAAGCGACGCGGCGAGCGATCCTCGACGCCGCCGAAGAGCTCCTCGCGACCGTCGGCGAGGCGGCCTCTCGATCCGCGAGGTGTGCGCCCGCGCGGGCGTGACCGCGCCGACCATCTACCACCACTTCGGCGACAAGGCGGCGCTGGTCGCGCCGCGTGGTCGACGATTGCTTCGCCGACTTCGACCGCGCGTTCGCCCACCGCACCGCGCCCCACGATCCCGTCGCGGCGCTGCGCTGGGCGTTCGACCGCTACGTCGAGTACGGCCTCCAGCATCCGACGCACTATCGACTGATGTTCGGCACGCGTCCGTCGCGTCCGTCGCCGGCCGGCCTCGCGTCGTACGACGGTCTTCGCCGGCGCGTGCTGGCCATCGCCGACGCCGGCCGCCTCGTCGCCCCGCTCGAGGACGCGACCGCGGCGTTCTGGGCGGCCGTCCACGGCGTGACGTCACTCCTCATCAGCGAGTTTCTGGTCCCCCGAATCGCCCGCGATCGCGCTCGTGCGCGACGCCATGATCGATCAACTCACCACACCGAGCCCGTCGCGGTCTCGGCGCACGAAAGGAACGTCCCATGAGCGAGCGTGAATCCGAGGTCAATCCGTTTCTGCGCGGCAATTTCGGTCCATGGCGCGAGGAGGGCGAGACCGACGGCCTGCAGGTCATCGGCGAGATCCCGCGCGACCTGAACGGGACCTTCTTCCGCGCCGGGCCGAATCCCGCCTTCGAGCCGGAGGGCCGCTACCACTGGTTCGACGGCGACGGGATGATCCACGCGATCGAGATCGAGGACGGCCGCGCGTCGTACCGGAACCGCTGGGTCGAGAGCGACGGCCTGAAGGAGGAGCGCAAGGCCGGCCACGCGCTCTACCGCGGCATCATCAGCCTGAACGCGAACGAGGCGCCCGCGATCAAGGTGACCGGCAACACCAACATCGTGTCGCACGCCGGGAAGCTGCTCGCGCTGGTCGAGTCGTCGCTGCCGACCGAGATGGTGCCCTGCACGCTCGCGACCGTCGGGCTCTACGACTTCGGCGGCAAGCTCGGGACCGCCATGACCGCGCATCCGAAGATGGACCCCGAAACCGGCGAGATGCTGTTCTTCGGCTACGCGCCGCTTCCCGCCGTTCCTGACGTACCACGTCGTCGACCGGCAGCGGCGTCGCTCACGCGCTCCGAGGTGATCGACGTCGCGTGGCCGTCGATGATGCACGACTTCGCGATCACCAAGGACTACGTCGATCTTCATGCTCTGCCCGGTCGTGTTCGACTTCGCGAACGTCGCGACCGGCGGCAGCCTCTTCGCGTGGGAGCCCGAGCGCGGCGCCAAGCTCGGCGTCATGCCGCGCAGCGGCGGCAACGCCGACGTCCGCTGGTTCGACATCGACCCCTGCTACGTCTTCCACCCCATGAACGCGTACGCCGAGAACGGCGTCGTCACGCTCGACGTCGCGCGCTACGAGCAGCTGCTTGTTCATGGACGCGAAGGCGGCGCGCGATCCCGGCTGGCGCGACAAGAACGTCGCCCGCCTGCACCGCTTCGAGATCGACCTCGCCACGGGCGGCGTGCGCTCGACGCCGCTCGACGACGGCGACGGCGAGTTCCCGCGCGTCGACGAGCGCCGCCTCGGCCGGAAACACCGCTTCGGCTACATGGCGCTCACGGGACCCGAGGGCTGTCCGTCGGGCGTGCCGGTCTGGACGTCGGTCCGGAAGTTCGACCTCGAGCGCGGCACCACGGAGACCCGGCACTTCGGCGCCGGCAACGGCGTCGGCGAGCCGCTCTTCGTCGCGCGCCACGACGCACGCCGAGGAGGACGACGGCTACGTGCTCGTGCTGAGCTACGACCAGGCGCGGAACGCCAGCGCGTTCTTCGTGCTCGACGCCCGCGATCATCACCGGCGAGCCGCTCGCGGAGATCCGCGTACCGCACCGGGTCCCGTACGGCTTCCACGGCAACTGGGTCCCGGCGGCCTAGTCGGTCTCACACCGTCATGGAGGAGACGTCGATGAGCAACGTCCGGCACGTGTTGAACTACGCGATTAAGTTCGAGCAGGCCTACGCTGCCCGCGACTGGACCCTCATCGAGCCGTGCTTCACGCCCGAGGCGACGTACGTCGTCTCGGGCGCCGCGGCGTTCGCCGGAACCCACGAAGGTCGGGAGGCGGTGCTGCGGTACTTCGCCGCTGTCACGGAAGGGTTCGACCGCCGCTTCGATGCGCGCGAAGTCCTCGTGGTCGACGGCCCCGCCGAGCGCGAGGGCTGCCTGTGGTTTCGCTGGGCGGCGATCTACCACCTCGCGGGCGCGCCGACCTCCGAGTGGAAGGCGAGAGCTTCGCCACGCTCAGCGGTGACGAGATCTCGCGGCTCGAGGATCGCATCGCGCCCGAGGAGGGCGCCCGCGTCGCCGCGTACTTCGAACGACACGAAGCACGGCTCGCGGCGGCGCGCTGACCGCGACTCCAGGCTCACGGGGCGCGACGCGGGCGGGCGCGTCGTGCCCACCGCTCCGCCCACGCGTGGAGCGGCAGGAGCAGCGCCCCGAGCGCCGCGCCCTTCGGCGGTGCAGCACGTAGCCGCCGCCCTCCTGCAGCTCGACCACGCCGGCATCGCGGAGCTCGCGGAGCCGCTCGTTCAGCACCGTCGGCGAGACACGCGTCGCAGCGCTCCTGCAACGCGCGCGAAACGGCAGCGCGCCGTCGCGCAGCTCCCACAGCACGCGCAGCGTCCAGCGCCGGCCGAGCCACTCGAGCACGTCCATGATCGGCCGCCCGCTGCGTGACCGCGCGCCGGGCGCCGGGCTCGGGTCGCACTCACACGCCGCCTTGTGGTAGTCACGGGGACTCCCATACGCTACGGAATCCGTAGCACGAGGAGGACCGCCATGGACAGTCCCCGCATCCCACCGCTCGCGCCGCCCTTCGAGTCCGCGGTCATGGAGGAGCTCGCGCGCTGGATGCCGAAGGGCGCGCCCGTCGAGGCGCTGGCGCTCTTTCGCACGCTTGGCGCAACACCTGCCGCTCGCCCAGGCGATGCTGCCGCTCGGCAAGTATCTGCTCGGTCGCCAGGCGACGCTCGGCATCCGCGAGCGCGAGCTCGTGATCCAGCGCGTCTGCGCCCGGCTCGGTTGCGAGTACGAGTGGGGCGTCCACGCGACGTTCTTCGGCGCGCCGGCCGGCATCGACGCGACGACCATGAAGGCGACCGTCCTCGGACGACCGGACGACAAGGCCTGGAAAGGCGTCGACGCGCTGCTGATCCGCCTCGTCGACGAGCTGCACTACGGCGCCTGCATCTCGGACGCGCTCTGGACCGAGCTCGCGGCGCACTTCACGCCGCCGCAGCTACTCGAGATGCTCGTGCTCGCGGGCTGGTACCACGTGATCGCCTTCGTCGCGAACGGCGCCGGCGTCCCGCGCGAAACCTGGGCCGAACGTTTTCCGCCGCTCTAGCACGCAATGCCTGGACATAGCCGTCGGCCCGGTCTAGCCACCTCGACCGCTCGACGAGAGGAGACGTACCATGCGGCTCGGCCTCACCATCGGGTACTCCGGCGCGAAGATGGCGCTCGACATGCCGCTCATCGAGGAGGCCGATCGTCTCGGCTTCCATTCGGTGTGGTCGGCGGAAGCCTACGGCTCCGACGCCGTCACGCCGCTTGCCTGGATCGCGGCGCGGACCGAACAGATCCACGTCGCGAGCGGCATCATGCAGATGCCGGCGCGCACGCCCGCCATGACGGCGATGACGGCGACGACGCTCGACCAGCTCTCGGGCGGACGCTTCCTCCTCGGGCTCGGCGTCTCGGGCCCGCAGGTCGTCGAGGGCTGGCACGGCGCAGCCGTACGGCAAGCCGCTCGTGAAGCACCCGCGAGTACATCGAGATCGTGCGCAAGATCTGGGCGCGCGAGCAGCCGGTCGAGCACCAGGGCGAGCACTACCAGATTCCCTACCGCGGTCCGGGCGCGACCGGCCTCGGCAAGCCGCTGAAGAGCATCCTCCACGGCCGGCAGATCCCGATCTACATCGCCGCGATCGGGCCGAAGAGCGTCGAGCAGGCGGCCGAGATCGCCGACGGCTGGCTGCCGATCTGGTACTCGCCGCACCGCACGCAGCGTCTTCAAGGGCGCGCTCGACGCCGGCTTCGCGCGCGCGGGCGGCGGCAAGTCGCTCGCGACGTTCGACATCGCCGCGGCGGTCAACGTCGTCGTCGGCCACGACGTCCAGAAGTGCCTCGGCCACGTCAAGCCGGGCCTCGCGCTCTACATCGGCGGCATGGGCGCGCGCGGCAAGAACTTCTACAACGACCTCGCGTGCCGCTACGGCTTCGAGGAGGCCGCGAAGAAGATCCAGGACCTCTATCTCGGCGGCAAGAAGGACGAGGCGGCCGCGGCCGTACCCGATCAGCTCGCCGACGAGGTGGCGCTGGTCGGTCCGCCGGAGCGCATCCGCGATCGGCTGCAGGCCTGGCGCGAGTCGGGCGTGACGACGGTCGTCTGCGGCACGCGTCAGATCGACGCCCTCCGCATCCTCGCCGAGGCCGCCGCCTGACGCCCCGCTCGCACGCTGGCCCGCCGAGGCCCGTCCGGAGGTCTCGCCCATCTACTCGCAAGCAGCGAGATCGCGATCGCGGCGCCGGCGCGCCGACGTCTTGCCTGGCTCGTCCACGCCGAGCGCTGGCCCGAGTGGTACTCGCAGTGCACGAGCGTACGCATCCTCGCCGGACCGTCACCCGCGCTCGCCGTCGGCACGCCGCTTTCGTTGGACGGTGCTCGGCGTCCCGGTCGTCACGACGGTCGAGGAATGCGACCCGCCGCATCGCCTCGCGTGGAGCGGCACCGGCCTCGGCGCCGCCGCGTACCATTCGTGGGACATCGAGCCGACCCCGACGGGCTGCCGGGTGATCACCGAGGAGACGCAACGTGGGCGATGCCGTCCCTCCTACGCCTCGTGCTGCGGCCACTGCTGCGGTTCACGCAGGTCCGATGGCTCGAGTCCCTGGCAGCAGGTCGCGGTGGCGCACCCGCCCCCGTCGCTGAGCCACATTCTCCGTTGACACTCCGAAGCCGCCGCGAGTAGAAGCCGCCGTAGCGCGCATCGGGCGTCCCCCACCGCGGCAGGTCAGCGCGCAGGCCGGCCGCCCAACGGGTATTCGGAGGAGACGATGCGGAGGATTCTGCGCTCCTGCGCGGCGGCCATGGTCGTCGGCGCTCTCGTCCTGGTGTGGAGCTCGGTCGCGAGCGCTCAGCCGTGCATGATCTTCGTGCACGGCAAGCAGACCGACACCAACACCTTCACCAACTGGAACTCGGCGCGGAACTACTGGAAGAACGGCTCGAACGACTTCGTCAAGGCCGTCGACCAAGAACTTCGCGACCTCGTACTACGTCGTCGGCTACAACGGCACGCGTCCCTACTACGAGTCGCAGTCGGCCGGCGAGGTCGCGAACGAGATCGTCAACGCCACCAACGGCGGCACCGACGGCGGCGGCAACCACTGCGCCCTGACCTATGCCCAGGGCGGCACGTTCTGGGTGATCGCCCACAGCATGGGCGGCACCATCATGGACTTCATCCTCGGCAACAACGACGCGACCGACCCGAACTTCAACTTCACGGGACCGTTCGACCAGGTGGCGCAGCGCATCAGCATCGCGGTCACGCTCGGCGGCGCGCACCGCGGCTCGCAAGGCGCCGACGCGGTCTGCGGCAACGGCAACATCTTCTGCAACTTCATCGCCGTTCTTCATCCAGAGCTGCGACGACGCGACCTACTGGCTGCGCAGCGCCGACGCGGTCCAGGTGCGAACGGTGCTCGAACGCCCCGGCGCGCAACATCCACCTGACCGGCGGCTACGAGGCGATCTTCGGCGCCAGCGCCTGCTTGAGCGGCGAGGACGACGGCATCGTGCAATACGCGTCGATCTACGCCTGCAACGGCAGCGCCACCGCGAGCTACGACAACTCGAACGCCTGCTCGAACTCGGCGAAGCAGGAGTCGTCGGGCTTCTTCAACCTCGACGCCGGCCACGAGAACCACTCCGACGAGCGCGACAACAGCGACTCGGACGTCCGGCGCGCGATCCCGACCGGCATCTGGACGTGCGGCGGCGTGCCGTGCGCGCCGAACACCCAGGTCCAGTCGTCGATGACGACGGGCCGCTTCATCAGCATCCTCTACTGATCTCCGATGCGCGGGACGGCCGGCATAGCCCCGGCCGTCCCGTTTTCGTTCGATGCCATCGTCTCGTCGCTTCTGGCCCGCCGCCGTTCTGGTCCTCGCGTTCCTCGTCGGCTTCTGGCTGATGCAACGCGCGCCCGCCCGGCCGACCCCGGCCGTGCTCGTTGCGGCGGCATCACCCGCGGCGACCGCCGTCGAGCACGCCGCGGCACCGTCGCCCTCGCCCTCGGTCGTCGCGCCGCACCGTCCGCACCGAGACCGAGATCGCGCCCGGCCGGCGTCGTACCCGAGGTCGGCTCGATCGCGCGGCAAGACCGCGGACGACTACGTGCGCCGCGCCCGCTTTCCGCGCGTCGTCGCAACCGATCGAGGACGGCGTCGATCCGATCGTCCGCGATCGCGAGGTGACGCGCGGAAGAGCATGGGCCCCGAAGGGAGCAACCCGACGCTCGGTCGTCTGGCCCGAGCGCACCGGCTTCGAGGCGCCGCAGCCGATCGTGCTCCACGCCTACCTCGTCCACGACGAGCGTCGGGTCGACCCGCGCGCGATCTGCGGCGAGATCCGCACGCAACAGGGCGGCGTGCTCGCGGCGCTCGACTTCCACGACGACGGCAGCAACGGCGACGCGACCGGCAACGACCGCATCTACACCGCCGTCGTCGCCCCGGACGCGAGCGCGCGCATCGACTTCAAGGGCGCGCAGCTCGTCGAGGTACACGCCGAGACCAAGAGCGGCGAGCAGCGGAACGCCACGACCGGGTTCCTCTACAGCATCCCGCTCGCCCATCTGACCGGCCGCTACCGCGACGAGATCGTCGACGGCAACCTCGTGGTGAGCGCCGAGGTGCAGGTCGACGCGCGCGGCGCGCTTCCATCTGAAGCGACGCTCGCCGAGTCGGACGGCACGCCGTTCGGTTGGGCCCAGAACGCGCAGGTGCTCGAAGCGGGGACGGCGTGGATCCCGCTGACGTACTGGGGCCTCATGCTCCGCGAGCACCAGGCGAACGGCCCCTACCTGCTCGCGGTCGGTGGCGCTCTCGACGACCGGCGAGATGCCGAACCAGAAGAACGACGTGGTGCAGAACGCCTACGTGACGAAGGCGTACGACGTGGACTCTTCAGCGATCGCGCCTTCAACGACCCCGGCCTGCTCGACGCGGCGGCACGCCTGCGCGCGGAGAGCGCCGGTCGGCGGCCTCGAAGCGCAGGGCCGATGATGATGCGCCGAGGCGCAGGGCCGACGATGCGCCGGGAGCGATGGCGCGCCGACTGCTGATCCTCTTCGTACCCGCGACGGCGCTCCTGGTCGTCGCCGTCGCGCTCGCGGCTGGTTCCGGCCCGGCCGTCGTACGTCTGGTGGCTCGCGGCGTTCCGCCTGACTGCGCTGCTCGGCGGGCCGCGGTCACGCGCGATCGTCGTCGCCGCGCTCGTCGAGCTCGTCGCGCTCGTGCCGGTCCACGCCTTCGTGACCCTGCTCCGTGCGGCGCGGCTGGAAGGCGGCTGAAGCGCCGTGAGTGGGCGTTCCTGCTTGACTATCCGGACGGACGCAAGTACGCGCAGCTCCGAGCGTCGACGCGTTCGACTCGTCGCGGACGAGCGGGCAAGGAGGATACGTATGATGCGGTGCACTCGGCGGAGGCTCGGAGGCGTGGCGGCCCTCACGCTCGTGATCGCCATCAGCGGTTGCGCAGGCGCGCGACCGGACCGCGGCGGGTTCAATTGCGACCGTCGCTTCGGCGCCGGCACGCTCGGCGGCGCGCTGACCGGCGCCATGATCGGCGGCGGCGTCGGCGGCGGCATCGTCGCGACGTCGGGCGAGACCGAAGCGACAGGCCGAGGACTACGCGACCGCGATCGGCATCGGCGCCGTCTCGGGCGCGCTTGATCGGCGGTCTCTTCGGACACTGCGCCTTCGATCCGCTGAACGAGGAGAGCCGCCACCCCCGCCGCCGCCGCCGCCACCGCCGCCGCCCGTGAAGCGGAAGATCGTGCTCCGCGGCGTCAACTTCGACTTCGACAAGTCGACCATCCGCCCCGACGCGGCCGAGATCCTGAGCGAGGCCGCCCGCATCCTGCGTGAGGAGCCCGACGTCCGACGTCTCGGTCGACGGCCACACCGATGCGCGCGGCACCGACGCGTACCAACGAGCGCCTGTCCGAGCGCCGGGCGCAAGCGGTCGTCGAGCGTCTGGAACGCCTCGGCATCAGCCCGAGCCGGCTCCAGCCGCAAGGCTTCGGCGAGTCGCGACCGGTCGCGAGCAACGACACCGAGGAAGGACGCGCGCAAAACCGTCGCGTCGAGCTGAACGCCATCCCTTGAGACCACCGGCGGCCGGTGCACTGCGCGCCGGCCGCCGGGCAGGTTGCTGAAAAAGGGCGATCTGCTTCGTTGCTCAGTCGCTCACTTGTGCGGCGTAGCTCCGCTACGCCTCCGCGTTCGCTCCTTCGCGCCTCGCATCTCGACCCTTTTGAGCAACCTGCCGGGGTGCCTCGTGCGCGTGGAGAGCGTCGCTTCGCTCCGCCTTCATTCAGGCAGAGCAAAGGGCGACGCGCACAAGAGGACGGGAAGCAACGAGCAGATGCCAACCTGGCACCTGCCGCTTTTGGCCGAAGCGGTTCCAGTGCGTGACCTGCGCGGCGGGACGGCGCCGCCCGCGCCCGAATTTTCCTGCGGGCGACCCATCGGGATCAACGCGACGATCTCGAAGCGCGACGGGGATCGCGCAGAGCGTCCGCACCTCGTCCTGGTAGATGCGGTAGACGGTGGTGAGCGTCGTGCCGATGCCGAGGCCGCGCGCGCGCCAGCATGAAGTTCTGCACCGCCGGATAGACGGACGCGAACGGCGTCCCGACGTCGAGCGGACCCTCGGCGTCCTCGAGCGTCATCGAGATGTTCGGCATCAAGACGAGCACGAGCGCGGGCGCCTCACCCAGGTGCTCGGCCAGATGGCGCGAGGCCGCGCAGCGTCCGCTGGAACGCCGCCTCGTCCTCGGCGACCTGAGCGGTTGGCGCACCTTCAGCACCGCGGCTCGTAGCGCGCGTAGGCGCGCGGCGGTAGACGTCGCCGATCGCGCGCTTCACGGCGGGATCGGTGACGGCGAGGAACTGCCAGGGCTGGATGTTGCCGCCGCTCGGGCCGTGCACCGCGGCGTGGATGCAGCGCGCGATCTCGTCGTCGGTGACGGGCGCGTCGGTGAAGCGGCGGACCGCGCGGGTCGTCTCGATCGCCTCGAAGACGTCCATGGCTCATCGTCCTTTGAACTGCGGCGGCCGCTTCTCGCGAATCGCGGCCAGCGCCTCGCGGTGGTCCTCGCTCTGGAAGGTCACGAGCTCGAGCGCCGTCGAGGTGTCGAAGGCGATGTTCAGCGCGTCCTTCACGAGCTTGTTGACGGCGAGCTTGGTGTAGCGGACGGCGAGCGGCGCGCCGGCCGCGAGGCGCGTCGGCGAACGCCATCGCCTCGTCCGCGAGGTCGGCCGCCGGCACCACGCGGTTCACGAGGCCGATGCGCTCGGCCTCGGCGGCGGTCAGCGGGTCGCCGGTCAGCAGATACTGCTTGGCGCGCGCCGGGCCGACCGCGAGCGGCCAGATCGCGACGCCGCCGTCGCCGGCGACGATGCCGACCTTCACGTGCGGATCGCCGATGGTCGCCGTGTCGGCCATGAAGATCACGTCGCAGAGGAGCGCGATCGAGGCGCCGAGCCCCATCGCGTGGCCGTTCACCGCCGCGACGATCGGCAGCTCGACGTCGAGCAGGTCCCAGATGAGCTGCTTGGCGTCGCGGCGGAGCGCCTCGAGCCGCGCCATGTCGCGGAGCTGCGGGAACCAGCTGAAGTCGCCGCCCGCCGAGAACGCGCGCCCGCGCCCGGTGAGCAGCGACCGCGCGCGCCTGGTCCTCGCGGCGCAGCATCGGCGAAGAGCGCGGTCAGGTCGTGGTGCAGGCGCTCGTCGACGGCGTTCAGCTCGCTCGTCGGGTGCGCGATCGTGACCTGCAGCACGTCGCCGACGCGCTCGAGCTGCAGGGTCTCGAAGTCGGCCATGGCTCAGAGCATCGCGCTGTCGGTGTCGAGCCCGAGGAGCAGGCGCCCGGTGAGCTCGTAGGTCGACGGGCGCCACCATCGCGTGCTGCGTCACGACGTGCACGTCGCGAAAGCAGCGCTGCAGCGGGCTCGTCGCGTAGATCGACGTGCCGCCGCCGGCTTCGTACATGAGGTCGACGGCCTTGCGCGGCGCGGATCGTCGCGTCGCGTCGCCGCCAGACGGAGCGCCGCGCGACGTTCGACCGAGATCGCCGCCGGTCGTCCGCGCCGCCTCCCAGGCGTCCGCGACGGTCGCGCGCAGCCACGCGCGCGACGACTCGAGCGCGCGCCTCGGCCTGCGCCACCTGCATCTGGATCACGGCGCGCTCGCCGAGCGAGACGCTTGCTGCCGGTCGGCGTCTTGCCGCCGGCGATCGCGACGAGCTCGTCGATCGCGGTCCGCGCGATGCCGGTCGCGACCGCCGCGATCCCGAGCGCGAGCAGACCGAACACCGGGAAGCGGAAGAGCGGGCCCGCCTGCGCGCGGCCGGTCGGTGATGAGCGACACGGCACGCGCGGCCGGCACGAAGACGTCGGCGACCTCGAAGTCGTGGCTGCCGGTGCCGCGGAGCCCGGCGACCGTCCAGGTATCGAGGATGCGAGCGTCGCTGGCCGGGAAGAGCATCATGCGCGAATCCGGGATACCCGCGTCCGAGGAGCCGCGGCTTTCCGTCCTCGATCGACGACGCAGCCACCCATGAGCCAGCGCGCAGTGCTCGCTGCCGCTGCCGAAGCGCCCACCGCCCGCGCGCCCGATAGCCGCCGTCGACGACGACCGCCTCGCCGCGCGGCGCGAACACTCCACCGGTGATCGCGTCGGGACGTCCGTAGATCTCGCGCGCCACGTCGGGGTCGAGGTAGCCGCTGATGAGGCCGCTCGTCGCGCCGATCATCACGATCCATCCGGTCGACCCGTCGGCGCGCGCCGCCGTCTCGATGACGTCGAGCAAGGTCGCGACGTCGACCTCACCGCCGCCGAGCGTCCGTGGAACGCACATGCGGAATGCCCCGGCGTCTGCGAGCCGCGCGACCAGATCGAGCGGCACCCGGCGCTCGCGCTCGATCGCGTCGCCCCGCTCCCGGATGGCGGGGACGAGGGCCTGAACGGCCGCGAGCGGCGAGGCGGCGTCGGCACTGACAGCTCGTCGGATACTCATGGCGTCGGCCTCGGGACCATACCGGCTATCACCCGTTGATCCAACGCGGAACGTTGCATCGACCCAAAACAATCACTACAGAGTGTCGACATCGACGGAGGAGCCCCTCCATGGCGGACGTTCAACAGATCAGCGACGACAGCTTCCAAACCGAGGTCCTGCAGGCGTCCCTACCGGTTCTCATCGACTTCTGGGCCCCGTGGTGCGGCCCCTGTCGCGCCATCGCCCCCATCGTCGAGGAGCTCGCCGGCACCTACAGCGGGAAGCTCAAGGTCGTGAAGATGAACGTCGACGACAACCCCAACACGCCCGCCAAGTACGGCGTGCGCGGCATCCCGAACCTCATCATCTTCAAGGGCGGCGCGGTGCAAGAACAGATCGTCGGCGCGGTCCCGAAGACCCAGCTCGTCAAGGCCATCGACAAAGTCGTCGCTCTAGCCGGTCTCGAAACCGCACGACCGTCGGTGCATCGGGGGCGAAATCCCTCGCAGCGACGCGCGCCCAGCGCGCCGCGACGACGTCCTTCCGGCATTGCAATACCAGAGAGTCGGAACTCCGGAAGTCGGACACGCGGCGGTGAGCGCCGGGACCGTCATCGACGCGACGTTTTGCGCAGGCGGCGTAGGACGGGTCATCGCTGGGGCGTCAGATTCGCTGCGCGATCCTGCGCAGGCCCTTGAGCGTTGCGGAGTCGAGGATCTGCTTCGAGCTGGCAACACCGACCCCCACGCCTCACACACATCCGGCGGTTGCGCGGTCTCCTAGAAGAGAAACCGCCGCATGTTCACGTTGATGATGAGGCCGACCGCGATCATCATCGTCGTGAGCGACGACCCGCCGTAGCTGAAGAACGGCAGCGTGATCCCGACCACCGGCAGGAGCCCGGACGTCATCCCGACGTTGATCACCACCTGCCAGAAGACGATCGCCACCACGCCGAACGCGAGCAGCGCGCCGAAGCGATCCTTGGCGCGGTAGGCGACCATCAGACCGCGCAGCACCAGCGCCGCATACAAGTCCGATCAGCACCAGCGCGCCGATGTAACCCCCACTCCTCGGCGAAGACCGAGAAGATGAAGTCGGTGTGCTGCTCGGGGATGAAGTTCAGCTTGTTCTGCGTGCCGTGCAGGATAGCCCTTGCCCCAGAACATGCCCGAGCCGATCGCGATCTTCGACTGGATGACGTGATAGCCGGCGCCGAGCGGGTCCATCTCGGGCGACAGGAACGTGAGCACGCGCTGCTGCTGGTACGGCTTCAGGTGCCCCCAGAGCAGCGGGACGGCGCAGCGCCGGCGATCGCGCGCGAGCATGAAGAAGACGCGCAGGCGCAGGCCGGCGCAGAAGAGGACGCTGAACGCGACGATCGCCGATCACGCCGACCGTGCCGAGATCGGGCTGCGCCAGGATGAGCCCGGCGGGGATGCGCGAGCAGGATGAACGCGGGGAGCGCGTCGATCAGGCGGACGTCGCCGGTCGACTCGGGCGCGGTGGAAATAGCGCGCGAGCGCGATCACCAACGACGACCTTGACCATCTCCGAGGGCTGGATCGAGACCGGGCCGAGGTCGATCCAGCGCCGCGCCCCGCCGCCGACGCTGCCGACGAGGGGCACCGCCAGCAGCAGCAGCATGAGGGTCCGCGGCGTAGACGACGTAGGCGTAGCGCTCGAGCCGGCGGTAGTCGACGAGCACGACCGCGACCATGCCGATGAAGCCGACGCCGGCGTAGAACGCCTGTCGCATCACCAGCGGGTTGCTGGTGAAGCCGCGTGTGCGCGCGCGCCTCGGTCGCGCTGAAGATGGTCGCGAGCCCGACCGCGATGATCGCGAAGCGTGAGCAGCAGCAGCGACCAATCGAAGTGATACGCGAGCCGGCGGTCGAACTGGCGCATGGCGTCAGTCCTGATCGTCGCCGGCGTGATGGTCGGGGACCGGCGGCTCGTTGAACGCGGCCAGGCGGATCACGGCCCCGTGCTCGTCGTCGCTCGGGTACGAATCCGGCGGCGTGCTTCAACGCCGTCCGCGTCGTCGTCCGGGACGCCGAAGTAGCGCGCCAACACCTTGCGGGCGATCGGCGCCGCCGCGGTGCCGCCGTGCTGGCCGGAGTGCTCGGCCAGCACCGCGATCGCGATCTCGGGATTGTCGACCGGCGCGAACGCGATGAACCAGGCGTGATCGCGCTTTCGCGCGACCAGCCCTTCTGACTGGACTTCGTCGCCGCCGGCGCGGCTCGCCTGCGCCGTCCCGGTCTTGCCGCCGACCTCGATGCCGGGAAGCTTCGCGTTCGAGCCCGTGCCGCGCTTGCTGTTCACGACGTCCGAGAGCGCGTCGCGAATCTGCAGCAAGCGTGCTCTTCTTGAACCCGACGTCGCGTACGACCTCGGGCGACTCCTCGCAGGAGCATCGTCCCGTCGGTGCTCTCGACGCGCTTCACGAACTGCGGACGGTAGACGATGCCACCGTTCGCGATCGTCGCCATCACGCTCGCCATCTGCAGCGGCGTGGTCGTGACGTAGCCCTGCCCGATCGCGATCGAGAGCGTCTCGCCGGGATACCACGGCTCGCCGAAGCGCTGGCGCTTCCACTCGCTCGACGGGATGATGCCGCCGCTCTCGTGCTCGAGCGTGATGCCGGTCGGCGCCCCGAGCCCGAAGCGATGCGAGTACTCGGCGATCGTGTCGACGCCGAGACGCTGGCCGACCTGGTAGAAGAAGACGTCGCACGAGCGCACCAGCGCCTCGTGCACGTTCACGGAGCCGTGACCTTGCCGGCCGCCAGCAGCGGAACGTGCGGTTGCCGAAGAAGAGCCCGCCGCCGCAGAAGATGGTGGTGAACGGCGTGATGACGCCTTCCTCGAGCGCGGCCGCCGCCATCACGACCTTGAACGTCGAGCCCGGCGGATACGTGCCCTGCACGCTCTTGCTGTTGAGCGGGTGCTTCGTGTCGTCGACGAGCGCCTTCCACTCGGCGAGCCGGATGCCGCGCGCGAAGACGTTGGGATCGAACGCCGGGCGGCTCACCATCGCGAGGATGTCGCCGGTGCGGGTGTCGAGGGCGACGATCGCGCCGTCGTGATCCTTCCATCGCCCGCTCGGCGCTCTGCTGCAGATCGCGGTCGATGGTGAGCACGAGGCTGTTGCCGGGCGTCTCGTCGACCTCCGACAGCACGCGCAGCTTCCGGCCGACGGCGTCGACCTCGACCTGCTGGCCGCCGTCGACGCCGCGGAGATAGTCTTCCCAGTAGCGCTCGGCGCCCGCCTTCCCGATCAGGTCGCCGAGGTGGTACCCGCGCCGCGTCTCGCGCTCCTGCTGGTTGACCTCGCCGACGTAGCCGAGGAGATGCGCCGCCATCTGGCCGAAGGGATAGTGCGGCGCGGTCCGACCTGCACCGACACGCCCGGCAGCTCGAACTGATGGGTCTCGATCTTGACGATGCGCTCCCAGTCGAGGTCGCGCACGAGCATCGACGTCCTCGAACGGCGGCCGATTGCGGGCCGCCGCGACGATCGCCGAGAGATCGCCGACCTCGGGCCCGAGCAGACGGCTGAGCGCGCCGATGGTCGCCGGGACGTCGTGGGCGTCCTCCGACACGAGGACCAGGTCGAACGACGGTCGGTTGTCGACGACGATGTCGCCGTGGCGGTCGAGGATGGTCCCGCGCGTGGCCCGCACGCGCTTCAAGCGGATGCGGTTGTGCTCGAGAGCGAGCGGTACTGCTCGCCCGCGCTCACTTGCAGATGCCAGAGGCGGAAGAACGTGAGGCCGAAGAGCGTGATGACCACGGCGAGCGCGAACCCGAGCCGGCGCCGAAACTCGTTCGGGACTCTCGCGCCGGCTGCTCACCAGGGTCGACGCCATGTCAGATCACGCCGGCGACGCGTTTCGCCCAGCCGAGGCCGCCGAAGACCACGGGCGTGAGCGCGGCGGCGAGCAGCGCCTTCGGCGAAGAGCGTCTGGGCGACGCCGAACGACATGCGATCGATCGAGAGATACGCCGCGAGCGCCACCACGATCGCGACACCCTTCAGAAGGCTTCCGAGAAACACCATCGCCACCCCTGACAACGTGTTGTCCATCCACAAGCCGCCGAGACACAAGGTACACCACGAGGTAGCACGGTCGTCATCGCAAAAGCGTGCAGGCCGACCAGGCTGCCCGAGAAGCTGTCGAGGAGATAGCCGAGGAGGAAGGCCGCCCGTCGCGCCGCCGATGTTGTGCTCGTAGAGGCCCGAGGTACACGCACAGGATCAGGACGAGGTCGGGGATGACCCGGCCGCCGGTCAGCCGTGCAGCACCGTCGTCTGCAGGAGCAGGGCCAAGGCGCTGGACAGCACGTAGATGCCGGCGGCGCGGATCTCGGCCCCGATGCTCGGGCGCCGGCGCGTGCGTCGCCTGGAGGAGGCTCATCGGCTGGCCCTCGTCCTTGCGCCGTGCGGCACCGGCGCCGGAGGACCGAAGAGCGCCGAGCGTCGGCGGGTCGGGCGGCCCGACCTCGGCCGCGCTCGGCAGGAGCGCGGCGGCGGCGGAGCTCCGCGCCGCTCGGAATCGCGACCAGCACCTCCTCGAGGCGACTCGCGTCGGCCTCGGGCGTGACCTCGGCGTAGAGAAAGAGCCCGCGGTCCTTGCGCGAGACTTCGCGTCACGCGACCGACCGGCAGGCCCCTTCGGAAACACCCCGTCGAGGCCCGACGCGACCACGCGATCGCCGACCTGCACGTCGTCGCTGCGCTTCACGTACTTGAGCGTCGTGCCCTGCTCGAGCAGGCCGGGCAGGATGCCGCGCACGCGCGTCCGCTGGATCAGCACGTCGATGCCGCTGTTGGGGTCGGTGAGCAGCAGCACGCGCGAGGCATGCGGGCTCGTGCTCGAGATCACGCCGACGACCCCTTCGGGCGCGATCACCGGCATGCCGGTCAGGATGCCGTCGATCTCGCCCTTGTTGAGCGTCAGGCTCTGGAACCACACGCTCGCATCACGCGCCGTGACCGAGGCCGCGACCGCTCTCGTCGGGAGCTCGCGCTCGAGCGCGCAAGAGCCGCTTCAGGCGCCGGGTTCATGAGCTCCATCTCGCTTTGATGCGGTGCCGCGGCGCTCGAGGTCGCGGATGCGCGCCCGCAGTCGTGTCGTTCTCGCGCTTGGGTGCCGACCAGAGCACGTAGCGGTCGAAGAGCCGCGCGTCATGCCGCCGATCCCCGCGGTCAGACGTTGGAACGGCGCCATCACCTCGAGGAAGACGTGACCGAGCGGATCGATGCGGCCGGGCTGACGGGCATTCGCCGAGAGCAGCCCGAGCGAGCAGAGCAAGAAGAATCCGGAGCTCAGGAGGACGCGGTTTCTCCGAACGAACTCGAGCATGGCCTCCCGGCCGACGATTCCGGCGCGGCTCAGTTGATCGAGATGTCCCGCAGCGAGGTTGATCTCGTCGAGTGCGCGCCCGGCTCCCATCACCACCGCCGTCAGCGGGTCGTCGGCCAACATGATCGGCAGACCCGGTCTCTTCGCGCAGCAGCACATCGAGGTTGCGCAGCAGCGCCCCGCCGCCGGCGAGCACGATGCCCTTGTCGACGATGTCGGAGGCGAGCTCGGGCGGCGTGCGCTCGAGCGCGATCCGCACCGCCTCGACGATCTGGTTGATCGGCTCGAGCAGCGAGTCGCGGATCTCCTCGTCCGGAGATCTCGACCGTCTTCGGCACGCCGGCCACGAGGTCGCGGCCCTTGATCTCCATCGTCTGGATCTCGTTGCGCGGGATAGGCCGAGCCGATCGTGATCTTGATGAGCTCGGCCGTGCGCTCGCCGACCAGGAGGTTGTACTTGCGCTTGATGTACTGGATGATCGCCTCGTCCATCTTGTCGCCGCCGACCCGCACCGACTTCGAGAAGACGACGCCGGCGAGCGAGATCACCGCGACCTCGGTCGTGCCGCCGCCGATGTCGACGATCATGTTGCCGGTCGGCTCGGTGATCGGCAGGCCGGCGCCGATCGCGGCCGCCATCGGCTCCTCGATCGAGATAGACCTCGCGCGCGCCCGCCGACTCGGCCGACTCCTTGCACGGCGCGCTTCTCGACCTCGGTGACGCCGAACGGCACGCAGATGATGATGCGCGGCCGGACCAGCGTCTTCCGGTTGTGGATCTTCTGGATGAAGTAGCGCAGCATCGCCTCGGTGATCTCGAAGTCGGCGATGACGCCGTCCTTCAGCGGCCGGATGGCGACGATGTTGCCGGGCGTGCGCCCGAGCATCTTCTTCGCCTCGGCGCCGACGGCGAGCACGCTGGCGGCCGCCCCGCGCCTCCTTCTGCACCGCGACCACCGAGGGCTCGTTGCAGACGATGCCCTGGCCCTTCACGTAGATCAGCGTGTTCGCCGTGCCGAGATCGATGGCGAGGTCGTTGGAGAACATGCCCCAGAACGAGTTCAGAACCATACGACCCCTTCGGATGCTAGCGTGATGCAGGCGTGATTTGACCACGGAAAGGAACGACCCCCGCCCCTCCCAACTGCGTCGAGTTTGATAGCCGAAACGACCCAACAGGGCAAGATTCCGACGCGACTTCGCGTTGCGTTCGTACTTCCTTCACTAGAGTCGCCGCGCCATGCTCGGATTCATGCGGAAGCACGCGCGCTCGCTCATTCATCAAGATCATCTTCTGGATGCTCATCGCCGGTGTTCGTGTTTTGGGGCGTCGGGGTGATGGTGGCGGGCGGCGACAAGGTCAACGTCGCCGCCATGGTCGACGGCGAGCCGATCACCGTCCAGACCTACACGCGCGCCCACGAGCGCATGCAGCGCGGTCTACCGCGAGCTCTACACGGAGAACCTGAGCCCGCAGATCCTCGCCCAGCTGAACCTCGGGCCAGCGCGCCCTCGACGACCTCGTGACCGAGATGCTGCTGAAGCGCGAGGCGGGCCGGCTCGGCCTCCAGGTGACCGACGACGAGGTGCGCGAGGCGATCCTCGACATTCCGAACTTCCAAGACGGCGCCCGGTTCGACCGCACGCGCTACCTGAGCACGCCCGCGCCGTCGCGACTCACGCCGGCCGAGTTCGAGGAATCGCAGCGCGAGACCCTGCTCGTCAACAAGCTCGAAGGCCTCCTCACCGACGGCCTCACCGCGAGCGACCAAGAGGTCGAAGAACCTCTACGCCCTCGAGAACGAGAAGGTCGACGTCGACCTTCGTGAAGGTGCCGTTCGCGCAGTTCAAGGACGCGAGCCACGGTCAGCGACACCGAGGTCGCCGACTACTACGAGAAGAACTCGCGAGCGATTCCGGACGCCCGACAGCCGTCACCATCGCCTACGTCCCCTACGCGCCCGGAGCAGTTCGCCGAGAAGGTGCCGGTCGACGAGCAAGCGATCAAGGACTACTACGACGCCCACCAGTCGCGACTACGAGCAGCCCGAGCGCCTGCACCTGCAGCAGCATATCCTCTTCATGGTGCCGCCCGGCGCCGACGCCGCCGAAGGACGCGATCAAGGCGAAGGCCGCCGGGGTCCTCGCGTCGGCGCCGCCGGCACCAGACAAGGACGCGCTTCGCCGAGCTCGCCAAGAAGAACTCCGAGGACACGCTCTCGGTCGAGAACGGCGGCGATCTCGGCGTGGTCGCGCGCGGCGCGCTCGAGGCGCCGCTCGACGAAGCCGCCTTCAAGCTGAACGCCGGCGACGTGAGCGACGTCGTCGAAAGCTCGCGCGGCATGCACATCATCCGCCTCGAGGAAAAAGGTCCCGGCGGTCAGAAGCCGCTCGGACGGTCCATGACGACATCTTGAAGGAGCCGCGCTCGTGGCGCCGACGAGGCGGCACGGAACGCGCTCGCCGCCGACCTCGAGAAAGCCCGCGCCGGAACGTTCCTCGACGACCTCGCCAAGGCGCACGGCCTCACCGTCACCACTAGCATGCCGCGCGCGCGCGGTCAGATGATCCCGGGCGAAGGGCCCCACCTGGTCAGCACCGCGCTCATGCTGACGCGTCACCGATTCATCGCCACGCCGCGGTAGGCGTTGCCGTTGAGATGCAGACGCGGCCACCGCGCGAGCCGCGTGTCGATCGCGGCGATCCGGGCGCGAGGTGCCCGCGACCGTAGCAGGTTATGCCGCGCGGCCAGCGCTGCACGGAACACGGCGTCGGGAACAGGATCCTCGCCCGCCACCCGCTCGGAGTCCCGCTCGTGCGGTGCGGCGATGAGGCCGGCGTCGTCCCGCCGACGAGCTCCGGTTGCGCTGGCCGCCGATCATCACGCGCGACGCAGTGCCTGACCGGGGCGCACGTCCCGGGAACACGTTGCTCTCCCGACGACGCCGAGGATGGGTGCGCGTGACGCCGTCGTCGTCAGGATGCCGAATCCGTCGTGGCGCGCCGCAACGTATGGCGCCGCGGCCTGCGCGGCCCGATAGCCGAGACCCACGACGGCAATCGGCGTGTACTCGATCGCCGACAGCAGCTGTGACAGGTCGCGATCGAGGTCGCGCAGCAAGGCCGCCGCGGCATACGCCGGCGGTAGCAGACGATCACGCGATCGAATGGACGTCAGTCCGCTGTCATCGCTGACGACGAAGCCCCGCTGACGCCCTGATCGATGCCAGGACGGCGGTCGACCAGCGCCACTGACGCCGGTCGGTTTCCGCGAGCCGCGCGGACAGCTCGCCGAGCCTCCGTGCAGGCTCGGTCAACACGCCACGCGGCCCCCTGCGCCGCGCCTGGCCAGCATCCCGTCTGAGCAGGCTGCCGTGCTCGCGCTCGAGCGCGGCAATAAGCGGAACGCCGCGCGCATCGAGAGCCGGTCGGGTGTCGCCCCATAGATGCCGACGCGAGAGCGCGTCGAGAAAGACGCGGGCTGACGCCAGCGCCGAGCCGGCGGTCGCCGAACTCGCGCACGGTCTCGTCACGATCCGCCGGCGCTGCGGACACGAACGGCTCGCAGAGCGCGCGCAGCTCTGCGGCCATCAGCAGATCTGTAGCGAAGAAATCGCGCGGACCCGAAGGCAGCCGGTGCAACCGGTCGGCATGACGTAACGTGTCCGCATGGCGTCGGAACTGCGCAGCAGCCGGTCGCCGAGGCCGCAGTCGCGCACGAGCTGTGGACAATCGGGCTTGCTGGTCAGAGCCGTTAGCGCCGGCCTCGAACCGCATGCCGCCGACGACGTCGGTGCGCATCGTGCCGCCGGCACGAGCGTCCGCTTCGTACACGACGAGCTCTGGCCTGCGGAGCGAGTTTGCGCAGGTGGAAGGCTGTGGCCAGACCGCTGAGGCCGGCGCCGATGATGCAGATTCTCACCGCTGCTGCGCCGTCGCCCGCCCGCTACGCTCCCCGCCATCGGCCCATTCTAGCGTCTGGGTCGCGTCCATTGACGGCGTGTCCGTATGGATATAACGTCACGCCTGCCAGTACCGGATGGCCAGTTCGCGCCCGCAGGCGCGTCGTCCACGCTGCCGCTGCAGAGGATTCTGCAGCCAGCGGGACAGTGCCTGCGGGGCGGCTGCTCAGCCCGAGATCGCCAGCTGCTCGCGGTGATAGAGCCCCGCCGCGATGAACCACGGCGAGCGCTGCAAGCGCGAATCCCGAACCGAGGCTCAAGGCCCATTCCCAGCCGGCAATCGCTTCACCGCGCAGCGGTCGCAGGATCAGCTGGTACTGGCCCATGAATGGCACGGCCAGCATCCACGGTTGAGTGCGGACCGGCGCGACCATCAGCAACAGCGACGGCACCATCGGCAGAAAGATCAGCAACGCGGCAGATACCCTTGCGCCTCGCGATAGCTGCGCGCGAAGGCCGCGAGCGCCGTGAGCACCGTCGCGCCGAGCAGGATGATCGGCAGGATCAGCACAAACAGCTGCAGCAGCGCGCCCGGCGGAATGTCGAGCGAAACGTCGATGTTTTCCACCGGCAACAACGAGAACGCGACACGATAGGCGAGCAGCGTGACCGAGATCGAGGCCAGCGCAAACGCGGCCGCGGCGATGATCTTGCTGCGATCGCGCCGCGCGCGGCCGGTGTGGCGAGCAGCGGCTCCAGCGACTGCCGTTCGCGCTCGCCGGCTGTCGCGTCGATGGACACCTGCATGCCACCGATGAACGCGAGCAGCAGCAACAGATAGGGCAGAGCTTTCGAGCACACAATCTTGAACGAAGCATATC